>JGI24694J35173_10000128_pt1 | contig 65463 bp, 57 predicted proteins | sample TergutCo191P1_FD_35173 | JGI IMG/M metagenome (IMG submission 35173) | reverse complement strand
TCATAGCCGTCAATCTCCGGCATATTGACATCTAACAAAATTAAATCAGGTTTAACTTTTTCCAGTATTTTATACATGTTAACGGCGGATTCTGCCAGATATATTTCATAATATTTGCTCAGTCCTTTTTTTAGCGATATGAGACTGTAATTCATATCATCAACATAAATTATTTTTTTTCGGGGTTGAGAAATATCCGATACTGATGTAAACATAAACTCATTCCTCTCTGGTCAGGTTCATCGCGCCGAGTTTTTCCGCTGTTCCTTCAAAATTTACAATATCGATATTCTCGCGCAGCCAGTCAACAAGTCCGTCATCAGACTCATATTGGTATTTTTCTATCTCCTCCATTGCCTCATCCGCTCCGTCCATGTCATAATTATTGCAGGCTTCAAGAAGTTTTAGCAGCGTTTCAGCGTCAGGCTTGGATTTTTTTGGTTTGACAATTGCGGAATTTATNACAGCGAGCAGTTCCTCAATACCGGCGATAAATTTTTGAATGGTATCAAAAAACGCGGGATTATTTTTTCTTATATAATCCATGTCGCCGGAAGCGGCGGCTTTTTCCAGCAGAGCGGCCTTTTCGCCGATTCCTTTCGCTGAAATATCAAGGCTTGTTCCCTTGATGCCGTGCACTTTTATTTTATAATTGAGCAGATTGTCTTCTCCTCCGTTTTTAATAATGTCAAACGAAGAACGGACATTGGTCGCGTATGCTGTTAAAACCTTCAGATAAAACGCCGCGTTATTCTCAAAACGCTGAAGTCCTTTTGATATATCAAGTCCGTCAACTTGAGCTTCCTGAAGGCATTTTAACACTGGATTTTCTGCAGGCGTATCATTGTCAGGATGCTCATTTACAGTATTTTCGTGTGAAGCGCGGGCGGCTTTTAGAACATCCTGAGGCTGTTTATCGCGCACAAATTTATTAAGAAGTGTATTTAACTGCCGCACGTCAATTGGCTTGGAAATAAAATCATCAAAACCATTTTGTAAAAATACATCAGCCCGGCCGGATACCGCGTCAGCTGTCAATGCGGCTATGGGAGCCGTGTATCCCAGTTCCCTGATGCGTTTTACAGCTTCGATGCCGTCCATTTCGGGCATCATGTGATCCATAAAAATCAGATCGAATACATCGCCTTTTTTTATGCAGTCAATCGCGGCAAATCCGCTTGTTACGCATTTGATATATAATTTATAGGGAGACATAAGCCCTTTAGCCACATACAGATTCGCGTCAACATCGTCAACAACCAGAATTTTTCCGTAAGGCATCGGTTCGCGGGAAATCTGAACCCGTTTCATAAATGCTCTTGAATGCGAGCGGAACTGCGCCAGATTTTCCGCCGATTCGCTGCCCAGCGCGCCTGAATCGCATTTACCCTGAATAAGACGCACTGTAAATGTGGAACCTTTGCCGATTTCACTTTCTACGGTAATTACGCCGTTCATCATGCGCGCCAGGTTACGCGCAATGCTCATGCCAAGCCCAGTTCCTTCAGCGGAACGGTTCGCTTCCATATTAAAGCGGGAATATTCATCGAAAAGCCTGCTTACCTGATCCTTTGTCATTCCCTGCCCAGTATCCTTTACAATTAGGACAAGGATAACTTCATTTTCGTTTGCGCTGTTTTCTGTGTAAATCGTAAGATTAACAGTTCCCGTAGCTGTGTACTTAAACGCATTGGAAAGCAGATTATTTAAAATTTGTTTGATGCGAAGTTCGTCTCCGATCATCTGAGAAGGCATGTTTTCGTTTACCTTCAATTCAAATTCGATGGGCTTGCTGCCTATCCTCATCATATTTAACTGAGCCGCGTCGCTGATCATGCTGGCAACGTCATATTTGTCATTTATAAGTTCAAGCTTGTCCGCTTCTATCTTTGAAAGATCGAGTATATCGTTAATTATGCTGAGCAGCAAATCGCCGGATGAATAAATTTTTTCGAGCCCTTCCCTTACATCTTTGTCAAGATTTTCATTATGAAGCTGAATTTCGCTGATTCCCAGTATGGCATTCATCGGCGTGCGTATTTCATGGCTCATGGTGCTAAGGAAGGTGCTTTTTGCTTTATTTGCCGCTTCGGCTTCTTCCTTTAATACCGCGATTTTTTCAAACGGTTTTTTGATAAAGATAGACGCAATTACAGCGGCGATAATGCTTAGAATGATGCTGACTAAAGCGACAACCAGAAGTCCCAAATCGACATTTCTTGCGGGGCTTTCTGGAAGGGGCGCGACAACTCCAAGGCTCCAGCCTTCGACAGATCCTGAAACCGGTCTGTATGAACATGTCCGCGGAATGCCTGCCACATTATAATACCCGATTCCTGTTTCTTTTTGCGTCATGAGCGTTACTGTTTGAGAGAGCATTAATAAATCAGGATCGGTCTGTGCGGCGCTGATATAATTAAAACGGTCCTGCACCCAGTTTTCGCGGGGATTGGCTATCGCATACCCCTGCGAATCGCTTAAAAAAATGTGACCTGTTTCCCAAATAACAAACGGAGCGAGGCGTTTGGAAAAATAATTACCCGGAAGCGTAACCACAAGAATAGTGTTATGTGAAAATGTTAAAGGAACAGCAAGATAAAACACAACGCCGTCGTCTGTGTTGACGGTTGATGTTATCGACTTGCCGCCGGAAAACGCTTTCCTTGCCGCTTCGTTTTCCAAAACATCAATTCCCGCAGGCTTGCTGCCCGATACCGCGATCTGTCTGCCGCCGGAATCAAAAATTGCCATTCCTGTAAATTCAGAATGTAAAATATTTTGTTTTAAGAGGTTTTCCTGCCAGTTTGCCTCATCAAGAATTCTAATGCTATCTGCCGTGCTGGCGGCTTTTAGTTTTAAATTATCAAGTTCGGTGCTTATAAAGTGATCTGCGATTCTGGCCATCGCGGTTAAATCAATTTCGAGGGATTTATCGATCTTCTCTTCTACAAAGCTAATGCCGACCAAAACGCTGAATAAAATAATAAACAGGTTAGTCAGAATTATAACAAGTATCGCTCTTATCCTGATATTCATATAACAGCCTGTAATTCCTTTCCGATTTTTTCAAGTTCCTGCGCAGACAGAGCCGGCTGCGAAACAGCGGCGAGATTTTCCTTAAGCTGAGCTGAAGAACTGGCTCCTATCAATACGCTTGTTATGCGCCTGTCGCGCAATATCCATTTAATCGCAAGCGAAGAAAGCGTTCTGCCTCCTTCTTTCGCAATATCATTTAATGCGTTTAATTTTTTAAGAAGCTGCGGCGTAATCGAAGATGCCTTGAGAAAACCATCACGCGAAGCCCTTGAACCTTTGGGAATTGCGCCGTCCAGATATCTTCCTGTCAGCAAACCCTGAGCAAGAGGCGAAAAGCAGATGCAGCCTATTCCTTCATTTTCAAGAACATCAAGAAGACCGTCTTCGATCCAGCGGTTCAGCATGGAATAACTTGCCTGGTGGATAAGACACGGCGCGCCGAAACTGCCAAGCGCGCTAACCGCGTTTTTACTTTGTTCGGCGTTGTAATTTGATATTCCCGCGTAAAGCGCCTTGCCCTGCCGCACAATGTCAGCTAATGCGCCCATTGTCTCTTCTATTGGCGTATCAGGATCAGGGCGGTGGCTGTAAAAAATATCAACATAATCAAGCCCCATTCGTTTAAGGCTTGCATCCATGCTTGCCATAAGATATTTCCTGCTGCCCCATTCGCCGTAAGGTCCCTGCCACATGTCATAACCTGCTTTTGTAGAAACAATAATTTCGTCGCGGTAAGGGAGAAGATCGTTTTTTAAAATACGTCCGAAAGTAACTTCCGCGCTGCCGGGAGGAGGCCCGTAATTATTAGCAAGATCAAAGTGACACACGCCCGCGTCAAAAGCCGCCAAAATTGTTTCGCGGCCTGTTTCGTAGTCGTCATTGTAGCCGAAGTTATGCCAAAGTCCCAGAGAAATCTCAGGAAGCTTTAATCCGCTCCTTCCGCATCTTCTGTAGGTCATTGAATCATAACGATTTTCATTTGCAGTATAAGCCATACACGCCTCCTTTCATCATTTACCGTATACGCAAACCAGATTTCTTCCCTTGTCTTTTGCCTCGTAAAGCGCTTTATCGGCATTCGAAATAAATTCGTCTATCGTACCGCCATGCTCATATTCATGAGTATTAACGCCGATACTTATCGTCATCTTCGTGACGGTATTGTCATCAAGAAGAATATCCATACTCTCGACACCTTTTCGGATTTGTTCGGCGATGTCAAATGCGCCGTGTAATTCCGTGCACGGCAATAGTATTACAAACTCCTCGCCGCCCCAGCGCGCGGCAAAATCTCCGGGACGTTTTAATACTTTAGAAAATACTTTTACAACTTCTTTTAATACGACATCTCCCTGCAAATGTCCGTAAGTATCGTTGTATCTTTTAAAATTATCCAGGTCTATCATTAAAATACTGAATGTTGTTTTTTCGCGTAACGATCTTGCCCACTCTTTTTTAATTTGTATGTCAAAACTGCGTCTGTTGGGAATTTCTGTCAGCTGATCAAGCATGCTGAATCTTTCTATTGTTTGGAGCTGCGTGAGTATTTTAATCTGATATTTAAGCCTTAGCCTTACAATAGCCGGAGAAAATGGTTTTGTAATATAATCCGCGGCTCCTAAAGTCAATGCTTTTTCTTCATCGGTATGACTGATTAGCGATGTGATAAAAATGACAGGAATTTTTTTGGTTTCCTCGCTGCTTTTTAATTCGGCAATAACTTCATATCCGTCCATATCAGTCATGAGAACATCAAGTAAGATTATATCCGGCGAACAATTTTTTGCCGCTTCGATTCCGTCACGTCCGTTGCCGGCGGAAAAAATAATATATTCAGAGCTTAATATACAGCTAAGCATAGAAATGCTTGTTTCCTGATCATCTATAATAAGTACGCTGTGTTTTATTTCTTCCATATTTTACCTTATAAAGCCGATAATTGTTTGATTATACCATGTTTATAATTAAATTAGCAATGAGGGGGAAAATTAAGAACGCGGAATCGGGCGTTATAAGTTTGTGATTTTTGTCAGATGTAAAATCCTCTGCAAAGCGTTAACTTATGAATAAAACATTCTTTATTTTAAACCGCTCATTAAACATTGTCTATTTCTGGGAAAACAGATAATATGTTGATATGGCTCTTAACTGCGGTATTTTAGGACTGCCCAATGTAGGCAAGTCGACAATTTTTTCTGCTTTGTGTTCCACTCCGGCGGACGCCGCGAATTATCCGTTCAGCACCGTTAAAGCGGAGGTTGGAATCATCAACGTTCCTGATCCGCGCCTTGATAAACTTTCGGCGATTTTTACACCGGAAAGGACAATTCCCGCGACAGTGGAATTTGTCGATATTGCGGGACTTGTAAAAGGCGCGTCCAGAGGCGAAGGGCTGGGCAACCAGTTTCTTTCACATATCCGCGACGCGGCTGTTTACGCGCATGTTGTGCGTTGTTTTGAAAACAGCGATATAATCCATGTGTCGGAAAAACTCGATCCTGCATCCGATATCGAAACTATTGATATTGAACTGGCTCTCGCCGACATGGAGACTCTCGCAAAACGCCGCGAGCGCGCGGAAAAATCCTTAAAAAATCCCGCGGAAAAAAAATCAAACGAATTTGTTTTGTCGGTTTTAGATAAAATAAATCCGGCGCTGGAAAACGCGCAGCCTATCCGCTCGCTTGGTTTAAACGATGAAGAAAAGGCGGCAATTTACGACTGCCACTTTATCACGGCGAAGCCTCAGCTTTATGTTTGCAATGTCGACGAAGACGGAATAAAATCGGGCAACGCCTACACCGAAGCTGTGAAAAAACGCGCCGCGGACGAAGGAACCGAAGCTGTCTGCATCTGCGGAAAGTTCGAATCCGATCTTTGCGGCATCGAAGACGCGGAAGAAAAAAAAGCATTCCTTGAAGATTTAGGACTGGAAGAGACAGGTTTGTCATCTTTGATCCACAGCGCATACAACCTGCTTGGTCTTCGGACATTTTTCACAACCGGAAAAGACGAATGCCGCGCATGGACATTTCACACAGGCGACACAGCGCCGAAAGCAGCCGGCGTTATTCACACAGATTTCGAAAAAGGTTTTATAAAAGCCGAAGTTTACACCTGCGATGATATTTTTAAATATGGCACAGAAGCGAAAATTAAAGAAGCCGGAAAGTACCGTCTTGAGGGGAAAGAGTATGTGGTGCAGGACGGAGATGTGATGTTTTTTAAATTTAATGTGTAAAACATTACATGAATAAATACTCAATACTTAAAGATAAGTTCGGCTATTCTTCTTTCCGCCCGGGACAGGAAGAAACAATCGACGCCATTCTAAACGGAACAGACACGCTTGCTGTGATGCCGACAGGAGCGGGAAAATCGCTTTGTTATCAGATACCTGCGCTGCTTCTTGACGGAATGACTATCGTTATCTCGCCGTTGATTTCGCTGATGAAAGATCAGGTTGCCGCTCTTCATGAAGCAGGATGCGAAGCGGCTTTTTTAAACAGTTCCTTAAGCGGCGGTGAATACGATGACACAATTTATAAAATTCAGACAGGCAGAATAAAGCTGCTCTATATCGCCCCTGAAAGACTGCAGAGGGCAGAGATGATCCGATCCTTATTTGCAGATAACATTACTCTGCCTCTTGTTGTAGTGGATGAAGCGCATTGCGTGTCACATTGGGGGCATGACTTCAGGACAAGTTATCTGCAGATCGCGAAGTTTATAAAAAGTATCGGGGTGAAACCTGTGGTTGCCGCTTTTACAGCTACCGCGACATTGAAGGTAAAGGAAGACATTAAAAAGCTCCTTGCGCTGCGCGATCCTTTTACAATTAACACAGGTTTTGACAGACCGAATCTTTATTTTGAAGTGCAAAAACCGCAGGATAAAAAAACAGCGTTACTCGAATGTCTTGACAGGCGTAAAAACAGGAGCGGCATCATTTACTGCGCAACCCGTAAAACCGTGGAAGAAACCTGCCAACTGCTGATCCGCCATAAGTTTGACGCCGTGCGATACCACGCGGGGCTTGATGATGATGAACGCAGAAAAAATCAGGAAGACTTTATCTGCGACAGGAAAACCATAATGGTCGCAACTAACGCTTTCGGCATGGGCATCGATAAATCAAACGTAGCATTTGTTATTCACTACAATATGCCAAAGAATATTGAAAGTTATTATCAGGAGGCGGGACGCGCCGGCAGGGACGGAAGCCCTGCGGACTGCGTACTTTTATACAATGGTCAGGACGTGCGCATCAATCAGTATCTAATTGCTCACAGCGAAGAAGACGAGCTCAGCGATGACGGTTGTCTCAGCGAGCAGCAGGAACATAACCTGGAACTTCTAAAACAAATGACTTTTTACGCCGCGGGAAACGGATGCCTTCGGCGAAAACTTCTTGCCTACTTCGGAGAAACGTCTCCTGTTAGCTGCAACAATTGTTCTAACTGTCTTGCGAATTATAAAGAAATTGACGTAACAACCGAAGCTCAAAAAATTATCTCCTGCGTTTTCAGGCTTAAACAGCGAAACCGCTGTTTCGGCAAGACAATGATCTCCGATATTTTACACGGCAGTAAAAACGAAAAAATCCGCCGCTTTGATTTAGATACCCTCAGCACATGGGGCATCATGCGTGATACAAGCGTTCACCGCATCAGGCTTATCATGGATTTTTTGATCGATGAAGGTTATCTCAATATGGAAGAAAGCGAGTATCCTGTCGTAACGCTTGGTAATGCGGAACATCTTTTTAATGATGAAAAAAAAGTGTTCATGAAACTCCCCGAAGAGCAGGTGAAAAAATCGGGCTCCAAAAAATCAATAGAAACCGCGGAAGAGGCGGAATATCAAAACACTTCAAAAAAAGAGAAACCATCAACATCAGAAATTGATGAGACGCTTTTTGAAAAACTGCGGAAACTGCGGAAGGAAATTGCCGCAAACGAATCTGTCCCCGCGTATATCATTTTTTCCGACGCGTCGCTGAAAGACATGTGCCGTAAAAAGCCTGTCTCTCTTGTTCAATTTTCAGCTGTAAACGGAGTCGGCAGCGTAAAACTGGAAAAATACGGCGAAGCGTTTACCGGTCTTATCAGGGAATATTCAGGTGAGTAATGCGTTTTTTTGCACTTGCCGATTTGGCATTATATTGATACCATTTAAATATGATTAAACCATCATACTTTCAGAAATATTCCCTCTTCGGCGGACTGTTGGAAGAACAGATAGAAAAAATAATTCCGCTTATGCAACAGGAAGATTTTGAGCCGGACGAAATGATCATTACCGAAGGAAAGCCAAATGACAAGGTTTATTTCATAATCAAGGGACAAGTTGCGGTAACCAAGAGAGAAGTGCTGCTTGCCCGTTTCGGCGAAGGCGACGCTTTCGGAGAAATGGAAGTATTGGATGTCATGCCCGCTGTAGCGTCGATCAAGGCGATTACGCAGGTTACCATGATGTCCGTATCAAACAAAACGTTACGCGCAATTTATAATATGGACGTAAAAGTTTTTTCGCTGATTATAATGAATCTTGCGAGGGACATGTCCAGGCGTTTACGCAATACAGATGAAAAACTTGCATCGCAGACGCCGTTTCTACTTTAACAACAGGAGAGGTTATGATCTACAATCCCGAAAACGAATGTATGGATACGCAGGCGCGGAAAAAAATGCAGCTTGCCCATTTAAAAAATCTGGCGGAAACTGTTTACTCCCAGGTTCCTTTTTACCGGAAAAAATTTGACCAGAAAGGAATAAGCCCCAGGGATATTCACAGCATCGAAGAAATCGAGAAGCTGCCGTTTACTACAAAAGACGACTTGCGCGAAAATTATCCTCACGGGCTTCGCGCCTGCCCGCAGGACAGAATCGTTGAAGTCCATATGAGCACCGGCACAACCGGAAAACCTGTCGTAAACGAATACACTAAAAAAGACCTCGACATCTGGCGCGAGTCCATGGCAAGAACCATGGCAGGCGCAGGCTGCACAAAAAATGATATCGTTCAGAATTGTTACGGCTACGGGCTTTTCACAGGCGGCGCAGGAGTGCACTACGGCTCACTCGCAATAGGCGCTGAAGTGCTTCCCATGTCCAGCGGCAACACGGAACGCCAGCTCATGATTCTGCGCGATTTTGGATCGACAATGCTTACATGCACTCCGTCTTACGCTCTGTACCTTGCCGAAGAAGCGTATGACGCGGGCATCGATTTAAAAGCGCTTCCCATTAATAAAGGCTGTTTTGGAGCGGAAGCGTGGAGCGAAAACATGCGCGAAGAAATTGAATCGCGCTATAACATGAAAGCCTACGATATTTACGGCTTAACGGAAATTATCGGACCGGGAGTCGCTTTTGAATGTGAGGCGCAATACGGACTCCATGTAAACGAAGATTTTTTCTATCCCGAAATTATCGATCCTGTAACAGGAAAAGTATTACCTGCCGGAGAAAAAGGCGAACTTGTTTTCACGACAATTACAAGGGAAGGAACGCCGATGCTGCGCTACCGCACGAGGGACATCACCTTCATTATTGATGAGCCCTGTTCCTGCGGCCGCACGACAAGGCGCATCCACCGCCTGTTCGGCAGAACCGACGACATGCTGATCATCCGCGGAGTAAACGTCTTCCCAAGCCAGATTGAAAACGCGCTTATCGAAATTGAAGGAACGGAGCCGCAGTATCTTATCATTGTAAGCCGCGGCGACAGTCATCTTGACGAAGTGGAACTTCAGGTCGAAGTTAAAAAAGATCTCTTCAGTGATGAAACGCGCGGTCTTGAAAAACTCCGCAGCCGAATCGAGCAGACAATGAAAAGCAAACTGCAGATCAGCCTGAAAGTAAAACTCGTAGAACCAAAAACAATAGAACGCTCCATCGGAAAAGCAAAAAGAGTTATCGACAATCGCAAAATATAGCGGTAAAATTAATACATGTAAACCAACTGGCGACAGACATTTTAATGTCTGTTGCCAAAGAGCAAATATTGAGAGGCGACAAAGTTAACGCTCTGTTGCCAAAGAGGTAATAAAAATGGGAATTAAACAAATATCGGTATTTTTGGAAAACACCACGGGCAGGCTGAGCGAAGTTACAAAGACGCTTGCAAACGCGCAGATAAATCTTCGCGCTATCAGCATTGCCGACACAGCGGATTTTGGAATTCTGCGCATCATTGTTGATAAAACCGAAAAAGCTGTTGACGCATTGATCGCTTCCGGTTTTACCACAAGGCAGACTGATGTTGTCGCGGTGGAAATTGAAGATACGCCCGGAAGCCTTGCGGCTTTAATGGATGTTTTTAAAGATTCGCATGTTAATATCGAATACCTTTACGCATCACTGGAAGGTCAGGTCGGAAAAGCGGTAGTCATTTTTAAACTTGAAGATCACGACAAAGGGCAGAAAATATTAAACGACAAAGGTTTTAAAATGGCGGATAACTTTTAACAGTCGTTAGCTGCAAAGGAAGGTTGTCTTGAAAATATTAATGGTATCGGGTGAAGCGGTTCTGGAACAGCATCAAGGAGCCGGAATATGAAAATTCTGATGGTGTCAAGTGAGGCTGTTCTGGAACAGCCTATAGGAGCCGGAATATGAAAATTTTGATGATATCAAGCGAGGCTGTTCCTTGGGCAAAAACAGGCGGGTTAGCTGACATGGTCAGCGCTCTTTCTATCAGCCTTGCGAAACTTGGGCATGATGTTAGAATTGTCATCCCCCGTTATTATTCGATTGACCGCAGTGAATTAAAAATGCTTCCCAGCGCAATGGGCACTCCGATGGGCGGCGGCATTGAAGAATGGAGCGCGGTATATGAAGCCGATATGCCGGGCAGCGGTATTTCAAAAAAAAATCCAGTTAAAGTTTATTTTATAGATCATGAAATCTTTTTTGGAAGAGACGGCATCTACGGAAGTCCGACGCAAACCGATTTTGCCGATAATTCAAGAAGATTTTTCTTTTTCTGCCGCGCGTCTTTTCAGCTTTGCAGAAAAATTAAATGGTATCCCGATATTATTCACGCACACGACTGGCCTGCGGCGGCTGCGCCTGTTTATTTAAAATTCGCCGAAAGAGCCCTGGGCAGCAAGGGTGAATTTAAAAACACCGCGTCGGTGCTGACAATTCACAATCTTGGATATCAGGGAATTTATCACAAGGATAATTATGATTACGCGGGGCTCGGCTGGGATGTTTTTTACAAAGCGGGTTTTGAAGACTGGAGCATGCTTAATATGCTTAAAGCCGGTCTTTACAGCGCGGACAAAATCAACACAGTTTCACCTAACTACGCCGAAGAAACAAAAACCGGTGCGCACGGATTCAGGCTTGACGGAGTTTTGCGTTACCGCAGCGCCGACTACTCGGGGATTTTAAACGGCATTGACGATAAGGTCTGGAATCCAGAAAAGGACACATTAATTCCCAAGACTTATTCCGTAAAAGACATGACAGGAAAAGCGCTTGCAAAAGAAGCGCTTCAAAAAGAATTCGGTCTGCCGAAGGATCATAATATTCCGCTTATAGGATTAGTTACGCGCCTGACAGATCAAAAAGGAGTCGGAGAATTATTCGGTCCAACATACGGCTCCGCGTGGTCAATCTGCCGCGACATGGATCTGCAGTTGGCGCTTCTCGGTTCTGGAGAGCGCTGGTGCGAAAATGAAATCATGGGACTTGCGTCCCGCCTTTCTAATTTTAAGGCAAAAATCGGCTACAGTGAACAATTAAGTCATCTTATAGAAGCAGGCGCGGACTTTTTCCTGATGCCAAGCCGTTACGAGCCATGCGGTCTTAATCAAATGTACTCGCTTGTTTACGGAACTCTTCCCATCGTGCGGAGCACAGGCGGTCTTGTTGACACTGTGGAAAATTTCAACGAAAAGACAGGAGAAGGAACAGGTTTCATGTTTGATCAATTAAATCCTTCTTCGATTTATAACACAGTCGGCTGGGCGGTTTGGGCATGGTACAATAAACGCGCCGTAATTGAAAAAATGCAAAAGCGCGGAATGTCGATGGATTTTTCGTGGGACAGCTCGGCGCTAAAATATGTTGATTTATATAACGCTACCCTAAAAGCTCAGGGCATCAAACTAAAAAAAGACTAAAGGGAAAAGTAGCTGTTTGCATAAGTTCCAAAAAAGGAACCGCAAAACGCAATACCGGAAGATCCGAAGTTATCGCAAATCACGGTTTAAAAGGCGGCGCTCATGCCGGAGACTGGCACAGGCAGGTCAGTCTTCTCTCTCATCAAAAAATAAAAGAATTTCGCGCCGCTAAAGTGTCCGGCGAAAAAGACGCGAAAATTGAATACGGAGATTTCGGCGAAAATTTTGTCGTAGACGGAATTGATTTTGGCAGCCTTAAACCGGGAACAATTCTTGAATACGGCGGAGTAATCTTGCAGATAACGCAGATAGGAAAAGAGTGCCACAGCCGCTGCGTTATTTACAATGTAATGGCGACTGCATCATGCCCCGCGAAGGAGTTTTCGCGAAGGTAATGCGCGGCGGTCTTATCAGCGCCGGCGATGAGAGGAATGCGGGAAACCTGCCATTGACTACCACAAAATATTAGATCAAAATTAATTAACATGATACAAAAAGAAGAGCTAAACCAATGCGCAGCCATAATTTCAGAGTGCAGAAAGCAAATGGCTGTCAGGATTGTCGGTCAAAAAGAAATGATAGACGGGCTTCTTACCGCGCTTGTCGCGGGAGGACACATTCTTCTGGAAGGCGTACCGGGACTTGCCAAGACGCTGGCAGTGAAAAGTCTTGCGGAAATTACAGGACTTGAGTTTAAAAGAATTCAATTTACTCCGGATCTGCTCCCTGCCGATTTAACCGGAACAATGATTTGGGAGCAGGCTAACGGACGATTTTCCGTGCGCCGCGGACCTGTCTTTGCAAATATGATTCTCGCGGACGAGATAAACCGCGCACCTGCGAAAGTTCAATCCGCCCTGCTGGAAGCGATGGAAGAAAAACAGGTAACAATCGGAGAGACAAGTTATCCTCTGCCGGAGCCGTTTTTTGTTCTTGCGACAGAAAATCCGATTGAACATGAAGGAACATATTCGCTGCCGGAAGCCGAGCTTGACCGTTTTTTAATGAAGCTATTGGTCGTTTATCCGCAGCCGATGGAAGAACTGGAAATTGTAAAAGGCAGTCCCACTCTTGCAGGCAGACATATCGAAGGAAGCCGCAATACGCCGCTTTCGCAGGTTTTAAATACAGAAAAATTAAATTTTTTAAGAAACGCAGCCGATTCGATTCATATTGATGATGAAATATGCAAATATATTGTATCTATTGTTACGGCAACACGTCCGGCATCAACAAGAATATATTCCGGCACAGGACATATAAAAGCAGATAACAAAACCGCCGCAGAAGGCGTTTACCGTTATGTGACATTCGGAGCCTCTCCGCGCGCGTCAATCGCGCTGCACCGCTGCTGCCGTATCCTTGCAATGTTTGAAGGCCGCAATTATGTCAGTCCCGAAGACGTTAAAAAGGCGGCGCTGCCGGTTTTGCGGCACAGAATTGTATTAAGTTACGAAGCCGAAGCTGAAGATATGGACGCAGACGCCGTCATTGCAAGAATCTTAAGCCATGTTCCTGTTCCCTGAGGTTCGATTTGGAAACCAGCGATTTACTGCGAAGTATCATCAACCTTCCCCTTATGTCAGGCGCTCTCGCCGAAGAAATGCTTGCCGGAAATTTCAGATCGATCTTTAAAGGGCAGGGGATGGAGTTTGACGAAGCGCGTCATTATGAGCCGGGAGATGACATAAGATCGATTGACTGGAATGCAAGCGCGCGTTTCGGCAATCCGTTTGTTAAAATGTACCGCGAAGAGCGTGAACTGACAATTTTGATCTTGCTCGATGTTTCTCCGTCCATGCACAGGGGTAATGTTGCGCGTAACGGACTCAGCCCTTTTGAGCAGGCTTTACTGTCAACCGCGCTGATTTCTTTTTCCGCGGAACATACAGGACAGCAGGTAGGCGCGATTTTTTTTGACATGGATATCGAGAAGGTTTTTACGCCGCGCAAGGGACGCAAATCTTTAATGGCGCTTGTAATGGCGGCCCTTCAGTATCAAAATAATATATCTGCGCGCAGATCGTGGCACGGCAGCGATATCGCCTCTGCGTTAACCGGTGCTCAGCGTCTTTTAAAAAAACGCTCTCTTGTTGTAATCATTTCCGATTTCTACAGCGTCAACTGGGAACATGAAATGGGAAATCTTTGCCGCAAACATGATTGTATCGCGCTGCGAATTTGCGACAAACAGGAACTTCCATTCTCTGGATTAATAACGCTTGAAGACCCTGAGACCGGTATCCGTATTGAAGCTCCGGCAGGACTTGAATCGTTCAAAGAAAGCTGGACACAGTGGCAAAATGAACGTTCCACTCATTGGGAATCGCAGTGTAAAAAAAGCGGAGCTTCTTTTCTGGAATTATCCGTCAAAGATGACGCGCCCTCCGCGCTTAAAAAATTTTTCAGCAGACATGGATACAGCCAGCAAAAATACCGGAAAAAAGCATGATAAAAAAAAATGGTTTTTTAATATTTTTATTTTTTATATTTACGGTAAATTCATACACGCAAAGTTCCGGCGCTTATTTAATTCCGCGGCAAATTTATGTGGGAGATCCTTCGGTCTTGGTTGTGCCCCTGGCGTCTGCGTTGAATAACGATGATATTATTTTGACAAAGGATAAATTCTTTCATGATGAAAATTATTTTCCGTCAGATCCGGACATTGATTTTCACAGAATTATTCTTGAAAGACGCGTTTCTGGAAGCAGGTTGCTGATCGAATTTACGGCATTTGTTCCGGGACTAATAAAATTTCCTGTAATAGAAATAGGCGGCGAATATTTTTCCGGATTGACTGTTATGGTAAATTCCACAATTGACGGAACTTCGGACCGGATTTTGTCCGGAACGGCATCATCTCTTGCGATGCCGGGAACCGCGCTGCTGCTGTACGGATCGATGGCGGCTGTTGTATTTATTATTTTACTGACAATCTGGTTTATCATAAAAGGACGCGCGATAATAAATAAATTATTGGAAAAATGGAAACGCAATAAGCTCTTCACTGGAATTCGTAAAACAGAGAAACATCTTCAAAGAGCGGTTTTAAAGGGAGTTGAAAGACGGGAAATACTTGATAAATTGTCGGATGAAACAAGAGAGTTTCTTTCGATTCTGACAGGCAGCAACTGCCGCGCCCTGACTGCATGCGAATTTGAACTATTGCCTGTCAACGCTCAGATTAAAGAAGAAGAATTGTCTCTTGGTGATTTTTTTCACAACTGCGATAAGCTGAGATTTTCCGGCGTAAATATCAAAGATAAGGAAATCCTGCAGCTGTTAGACGCTCTTTTAAAGTTTACGGATATACTGGAAAAACCAAAGGAAAAAGAAAACAAAGGGGAAGCGGCATGAACTTCAGTTTTGATAATCCGTTTTTGGCTGCCCTGGCTTTTATTATCATCCCCCTTGCGGTATTTGCGTATTCGCGCATGAAAAATCCTTTTGTTGCAGCTATTCCTCTGGGCGCGCCCGGAGGCGTTCCGTTTAAAACTTCGCAATTCGGCGGCATTGTCAAATTGTTAAAATTTATTGAGGTAACGGCGGTATTTCTGCTCTTTTTCAGCGCGGCAGGTCCGTCGATAAAAATTTCAGAAACAGTCTGGCTTAACAGGGGCGCAGACATCGTTTTTATACTGGATGTAAGCCCAAGCATGGCTGCCCTTGATATGGACGGGAAAAACCGTTTTGATACCGGCAGGAACATGATTTCTGAATTTGCGCGTAACAGACAGTCTGACAGCATAGGGCTTGTCGCTGTCGGAGAAGACGCTGTTCTTATGCTGCCGCCGACAACCGACAGACAGGCGCTTGAACTTCGTCTTGATCAGCTTCGCATAGGCGAGCTTGGAGACGGAACAGCGCTTGGCATGGGAATCGGCGTCGCCGCGTATCACCTGGAAAAATCAAACGCAAAGCGGAAAATTGCGGTATTAATTACTGACGGAGAAAATAACGCCGGCGCTCTGCATCCTGAAACCGCCGCCGGCATGTTACGCGAAATAGGAGTGTCATTCTGGGTTATGGCAGCCGGAACCGCTGGCGAAGTGCCGATAGATTATACCGATCCGCGTACAAGAATCCGGCGCACAGGCATTTTTGACTCGCGTTATGATACGGAAAGTCTTCGCCGTTTAAGCGCTGCTGGAGGCGGCACATTTATATCAGCTCACTCTACAGGCGCTTTTACCTCGGCGTTTTCCCAGCTGGATGAAAATGAAATTACAATACAGAGATCAAGATTGATAAGCCGGATGACTTCCTTTTCATTTCAGTCATTGTTATGCGCTGTTGTCATGCTCGGCGCAGTAAAATTAATAAGGCGTTATTTATTGGGAGCCATGTTATGACATTTGACTATCCTTTTATATTAATTGGTTTTACAATTTTTATTCCAATAATTATCCTGGATATTATTAACAGAAAAAAAAGAGCGATGTTAGCTGATAATCTTGTAAAAAGATTAAACTTTTCTTTGCTGTTTTTCAGGCTGTTTTTGGTCTTTGCTATAGCCGCCCTTGCAGGTCCGCGCTGGGGAACCGGATACGCGCCGGCAGAATACCGCCGCGGTCTTGATACAGTTTTCGCGATTGATGTTTCTCGCAGCATGGACATACAGGACGCGCAAACGCCGAATCTTCTGCAGAGCCGGCTTGAGCGCGGCATTTCAATTGCAAGCGAAACAATCTCTTCTGTTGCAGGCGCGCGTTTCGCGGCAGCAATCGGACGCGCAAAAGGATATCTTGCCGTTCCCCTGACCCATGACAATGAAGCTGCGCTTGTTTTCCTTGAATCGCTTGACGGCTCTTCAATGACAGGAAGAAGCACAAATCTTGAATCCCTTATTGAAGCGGCTGCCGGAGCTTTTCAAAGCGCTTCAGCCGCGCGAAAGGTAATTGTCCTTATTTCGGACGGAGAGTCTCATTCCGGCGTTATGCGAAATGCCGTCAATATGTGCGCAAGAAACGGAATTATCATTAATACTGTCGCTGTCGGCAGCGACGAAGGCCGGAGAATAGCCGAACATGCAAATCTTGAAGGCTCTCCTTTGGTTATAAGCCGAAGAGATTCCGCCGTTATGCGAACTACAGCGGAGAGAACTGGCGGCATTTACATTGACGGCTCGCGCGAAGACGCGGCTTTGCTGCTTGGATCGCATCTTTTATCAATTGCGCGGGACATAAAGCCGGGCAGCGGCAGAAAAGAATCAAAACAAAGGCGAGCATTGTTTATCATGCTTGCGATAGCCGCCTATGCCGCGTCAAAATTTGTTACGCGCCAATCCGGAAAAAATACCTTTAATCAAAAACAAAACCTAAAAAAACCGGTGGCCCATGTATTGCCGTTCGCGTTTATTACGGTCTTGTTATTTGTTTTTTCTTCATGCTCGGAAGGCAAGATACTCCTTATTGAAGCAAACTATCTTCATTCGCGTAACAGGCACGAAGAAGCGGCGGTTCCTTATCTTAAAGCGTTAAATCATGAAGACTCCGCACCTTATGCTGAATACGGTCTTGGACTGACATATTATTTACTGGAGCAGGAGGAAGAAGCGTTAAAAAAGTACGGCAATTCACAGAAATTAATCGGAGTTTCTGATGATAATGAACACAGGGAACTTCGTTACAGAAATTATTACAATTCCGGTATTATACTTTTTGAAAGAGAAGAATATCATTTGGCGGCAGCCTCATTCAGGGAAGCGTTAAAAACCGATCCAAAACGAATAGAGGCTAAACGAAATTTGGAATTAAGTTTATTGTCAATATTAATGGAATCAAAAAAAGAAAACAATACGGATCAGCAGCAGGAACAAAGAGAGATTCTTTTCGATTATTTAAGGGAAGAAGAACAGCAAAAATGGAAAAGCAGCGAATGGAATCCTGAAGAAAACAATACGGGATCGGATTATTAATCATGAAAAAATTTGTATTAACATTTTTTATTTTAACCGCTGCGGTTTCCGGCGTTTTCGCCCAGGGGAACCGTTCTTCTGCGATAATAATTACAGGTCAGGAAAATCAGGCTCCGGCTGTTCCCGCTGAACCTGAACAGCAGTTTTTTATCCCGCGTCTTTATTGGGAAGGCATTAACAGATCCGCGGTTGCGCGTCAGATGAAAGCGGGAGAGCGCATAACACTGGTATTGCGCGCAGCCGGATGGAACGAGCTTCACCCTCAGCAGGCATTCTTTATGCCGGAAGTGCCGCAGAATGTTATACTTGCCTCACCGTCTGTATCAGCGGAAGAGAGATTCAACGGCATCGTAATCAAACTTACGCTGATTCCGCTGAAAGAAGGCGAGTTTGTTTTACCCGCAAGAGTCCTGGTACACGGAACAACACGCTTTGAAATTCCGGAATTGTACATTCAAATCATTACTCGCTAACATGAACAGAGTTTCTTTTTTTTAATGCCCTGATTATCATTACATCGCCGAAGCGGAAATGTTTTGCCGTTTTATCCGCAATGTTTTTTAACCATGCCGGAGCCATTCCTGCCGCCAGTCCTCCCCATGTGCGGCAGAGTTCCGGTTTAAAACCTGTATCCCTAAGCATTTTTTTTAATGTGCGTTTGGAGAAAAGGTAGAGATGATCGAAAATTGCAGAACGCCAGAGACCTTTAAAAAGACACGCCTGAAATCCGCTGATGTTTGGAGTTGTAATAAAAAAATATCCGCCGTCCTTTAAAATGCGGCGCACTTCCCTTAAAAAAACGCGCGGATTATTTAAATGTTCGATAAGGTGCGAAGCAAGTACTGCGTCAAAACTGCAGGATGGAAAATTATTTTCTTCCAGCGGAAGGCTTCGCACATCAAGATTGCGCGTATTTCTCGCATACACGGCGGCTGGAGATATTTCCACTCCTGTTACGCGCCATCCTCTGCTGCGAAGATGCGCCAAAAGCGATCCTGTGGCGCAGCCGATATCCAGAACAGATACATCGGAGGCATTTTCCGCGCGTAAAAAAAGAGCTTTCTCTATCCTGGAAAAACCGGCGTCTTTTAACGCAAGCTGCTGCAATTTAAGAAAAGCCTCTTCGTTCTCAATCTCATAAGAAAGGTAATCGTTTCCGTAAATATCGCTGTAACGCGCAAGAATTTCTTCCCTGACAGGCTGCGGGTTTCTCTGAACAAGTCCGCAGTGTTTGCACCTGACAAATGAAAACCCTTCGCACTCAAGTGCAGGTTTAAAGACTGACGAGCCGCAGAGATTACAGGGAAGTGTTTTGCTTTCGCCGGAAGCAGCCGGCATTGAAAATGTTTTCACCTAATTTACAATCAGGCGGTTTACAATGCTGCGGGAATTGCCCGTCAAATCTTGCACAATAATTTCCAGCGTCGCCTGCCCGCGCGTTAAAAAAATCTCCGCGGTTTCATAAGCCGGAAAGTTTGCGTATATATGTTTTGCAGGAACAAGACCGTTGCGGTAAACCATCTGAACGCCGTCTCTTGCGGAGACAGCTTCAAAATTGAGCGAACCGACTTCCGCTCCGTTGACAGAACAAAGTATTCTCTGCGGCGCGAACTGAACGGATGATAACGGGCTTTGCGTTGTAAGCGCTGTGCCTCCTGCTGCGTTGACGGCAACCGTATAGCGTCCCTGGATTAAATTATTTGATTGCACAGCAATCCCCTGCGCGTTCAAAAGACTCACAGATAGAATTTGCGGAGGACGGGTTTCCAGCACGGGAGTTATTATCAATGCAGGATTAATCCAGCGCCGTTCGCGTCTGTCGAAAAGAATGAAATAAAAACCATCTCTTGCTGACCAGCCCGAAGTTCCGGATATTGCAATTGGCTGATGTTTTACAATTTTTTCATTACGCGCAGATTCACGCTTTTTTTCATCATTATAACGGCTGTAAATGCTTATCAAGCCGTCTCCGTGATCAACTGCAGTCCATGCGCCGAGCGGAGAGGGAAGACGTGAGGCGGGATCATTCCTGCTGCGCGAAAAAATTATTTCTCCGCCTTCTGCGGCAAGAACTTCTGTCTCTCCTTCAAAAATCATGCCTAAAACCGGTTTGCCCCTGTCGTTCGCTCCGAAGTTACGGACAAGAGCCGCGGTTTCAGACGGCCAGTTCATTGCGTTAAGAGAACCTGAAACAGAACACATTAAAAAAATAATGGCAATAATTACAGTTGTTATGCGCATGTTTACTTTTCCTCCAGAACAAATGAAATTAACGCTTCTCCTCCGCCGGCGATCAGCATGGAATTGTCCCGCAATCCGGAGCCCTGTACAGACCCGGCAGTTCGCATTCTGCCGAGAAATACATCATCGCTTTTAAAAGACGCTTTTATAAAAATTGTATCCTGCGGCGCGGTTCTGGAAAACTCAATCCGTCTGTCCGGCGGAAACCTTATGCCGACAAGTTTCATTTGCTGCCTGTTTGAAAGAGAATCTCCCTGTTCTCCGTGCGAAGTAACAACAAATAAAAAGCCGTCTTCGCCGGATTCATCAATGGCGGCAATCTCGCCGTCGAGCGGAATGTTTATACCGTGTCTGGATCTTATATTGTAACAGCCGATTCCGCCCATACGCTCGTAAACAATTCTTTGATCATCATCAATAAACGAAACACGCACAGGACGCCTAAACCCGGCATCAAGAAATTCATGGTAAACAATCTTGTAATCACCATCGTTACCAAGGCTTTCAAACAGAAGAAAGCGCTGCTGATCAATACCGCAGATAATTCCGATGCGCGAGCCGTTACGCGAAATCGCGCAGCCCAGAATTACCGAGTAACGGGAGCCGCTCGGTTCAATATAAAATATCCGCTCTCCTTCGGAATTAAAAACTTCAACTGCGCCGTCAAGGGAACCTGTTACAACAAGTCCTGCGGCGGCGTCAATTGCCGTAAGGGGAGCTCCGAATTCATAAGTCCAGCGGATACTTCCGCCATTGTCAATTTCAGATAACGAATTTTGATCGCTTCCAAGAATAAAAACCCTGTTGTCAAGCAGAATGGGATATCCTCCGGGATTCTCAATATTAATTTCTGAGCCTGTGTTAATATTATTGATAACGATATTTGAAGGTTCGGCGCTGTATTCTGTCCACATGTTCCGGCTAAGGTAAATATCATTCGATTTTACCCTGTTAATCACAAACTGCCCAGATGCGTGAATAAAACCAAAACGGGAACCCAATGTAAATGGAAGAAAATTATTCTCCATGCCGCGGGGAAGATCCGAACTTTCTGACAAAATATGCAGTTCAGGCTCAATTTCGCCTGCAGGAACTGAATATTCGCCGGAAACGCCTTCAGACGATATGCCGCCAAGCGAACTAATCCAGTTTGGAGCAAGAATTATTTCCTTTGGTACTGGTCTTGCTGCTATAAGAAAATAAACAATAAAAATCAGAATAACGATAATATATTTTATTTTTTGTTTTTTTTGCGCCACGATTCCTCTCTCTGCGGAAAATACAGTCTTACTATAGTATGCCTACTGGAATTATTATATATTATATAAAAACAGGAGGCAAGCATGGCTGATAAAAATCAGATTGATAAAAAACAAATGGATGAATTATTTTTGGAAGCTCAAAAAATTGCACAAAAGGCATACGCTCCTTATTCTAAGTTTCGGGTAGGATCTGCGCTGTTATGCGATGACGGAACAATCATCACAGGCGTTAATGTCGAAAACCGTTCGTTTGGCTTAACGATCTGCGCCGAACGCAGCGCGATTTGCGCGGCTGTCGCTAAGGGGCGTCAGCGTTTTCTCGCGCTTGCGATCTCCACTCCGGATTCTGCCGAACCTGTAGGTCCCTGCGGAGCCTGCCGTCAGGTAATGGGCGAATTTATGACCGCAGAAGTACCTGTACGGTTTGCCGGCAGCGGTTCAAACCAGGTAAATACAACGGTCGGCGAACTATTACCGTATGATTCACTCCATGAGCTAAAAAAATGAGGAATTTTGGCTTTTTTGGGAAGTTTACCGCTATAAATCCAGGTAAAAGTGTTAATTTCCCAATCCTCGTTCTTTAGAATCTGCTGGAATATATTGACATCTATTGCCGTATCATGCGATAATTGGCGTATGGCAGACGATGATATACTTACCCTGGAAGAGGTTGCGAAATACCTCAGGGTATCTGAGCGGACAGTTTATGACTGCGCTCAAAAAGGCGAAATTCCCGCGGGAAAGATCAGGACAGCCTGGAGATTCAAGAAGTCAGAAATTGATAAATGGGTCAATGACAGGCTTTCATCGACAAATCTGAATCCGCAAATACAGCCAATAAACGCCCAGTCGATATTATCGCCTCACCGGATACTTTTTATAAATCATTCAAGCAAGAGGGACGCGCTTCTAACCCTTGCGGATAATCTCGCAGCCGCTCCTCAGGTAAAAAACAGGCAGGAATTGTCTTCTGAAATTTTAAAACGCGAAGAGCTGATGAGTACTGCAATCGGCTGCGGGATAGCCATTCCGCATATCAGGCTTTCATCAATAACCGACCTTGTTGTTTCTGTCGGCATCAGCCGTACAAATATTATCGACTTTCATCCATTGGATGATGAACCTGTCCGCCTGATTTTCATGATAGCCGCGGCTCAAAGCCAGCACGCCTATTATCTGCAGACGCTCTCCTGGTTCAGCACAAAACTGAAGAATAAAGAGTTACGCGACAATCTTTTGCAGGCGCAGACAGAACAGGAAGCATACGATCTGCTGACAGGGAAATAACGAACCAACAAAGAACCAATCACACGAATAGGATTTCTTTTAATCAATTAATCCTCCGCACAAACAGAAATGTATGTCTGTTCATTTATCAAATTTAAACAATTCAGTCATACATTTCTGCGCTTTACGCTGTTTTCCTAAAAACGGGAAGGTTATTATTGAAAAGCACACTCCCTCTCAGTTCAAAGGATCCTTCAATGTTGCTGATAAAAACATTGCCTTCTATGACGTCATAGGTCAATGGAAATTTTTTTGGCTTTGAAGTATAAACGCAGTTTTTGTTGTCCACGAATTCCACTGACATTCGATCGGCAAATGATTTACTCCAGCTAATCCATTTAGTTCCGATTAGCTGATCCGGTTTAATAAGAGTTTTTGGTATTAATAGTTCTTTATTCATAATTCCTCCTGAATATTGCTGTATATACTCAAAATAGGTAAAAATAATGCAAGAGGCAAGAAAAAAATAATAGTTATGGTTTTAATGAATATTCCAATTTTAATTCAATTTCGGCTTTTCTGTGGTTTAACAGACGGTTATAGATTTTTAAATTATCCTGTAATAATTTTATTTGATTCCTTTTGTTTGTACAGCTTTTTATTAAGTCATACAGAAGTACAGTTTTTACCCTGTTTTTTCCTGCCGCAATTGATTTTGCTATACTAAATGTAAAATCAGCAGGTTTTACAGCTTGATTTTCTTTTGAAAGATATATGTTTAGTATTACCGAATAATCAGACAATCTTAAAAAAGGCATGGAGTATATGCAAAATAAAGATGTAAAATTTCCCAATGAATAAGCGATAATTTTATCAGACAGAAATTCAACATTGTGTATTACATGCTCATGGTTTGTAATTACTGCGTCAACTCCCATGTTTGCTATCAGCTCTGTAATTTTTTTTGTGTCTTTTGACGGAAATGGATTATATTGTCCCCCTGCATGAAGGCACATTATTAAATACTCGGCTCCTTTATTTTTTAGGGCTTTGATATCTTTGTACATTTTATCAAAAGAATAAAAAGGTTTCTTTTTTAGTTTATGATGTTCCTGTTCCTGAAAAAGATTTACTTTCCATTTTTCATTTTCTTCTAAATAATTTTTATTAAAACCCGCGTTAGTGCCGTAAGTGTAAGATAAAAAACCTGTTTTTATATTGCCTATATCTTCAATAAGACCGGTAGGTAATTTATTCTGGCTGTTCAGTCCTGTTTGTTTTAAGCCGGCTGCGTCAAGATTTTTAATTGTATCTTCCAAACCGCGGACGCCTCTGTCTAAACAATGGTTGTTTGCCGTCGTGACCATGGAAATGCCGCTTTTTTTTACAGCTTGTGCAAAAGCTATAGGGCTGTTGTAATTAATAAGACGGCTGCAATAATCTGCATTGGCTATTGGGGTTTCCAGATTGCCTACAACATAATCTGAATCTGCAAAATAATTTTTACAATCATAAAATATTTCCGAAAAATCATAATCGCCTGTTTTTGTTTTATGCGCGGGAATTTCCTGTCTGGTGCACATGATATCCCCGGTAAAGGTTATTTTTACGCAATTTTGTTTTTTCATTGTAACTCCTTGAATGCGCCATGCGAAAATAAACTCTTTGCCGGAAAATTCATTATAAACCGGAATGAAAGTTAAAAGAACCCAAATATTGTAAAAAACTTCCATAACATCAGGTAGAAACCAGGACTTGTGAGACCCGAACAAATCCGTAGTGGAATTGCCTTACATTTATAAAATCTCTACTTTTTATCCTATGGTTGATGTATAATGTTTAAATATGGAAAATAAATTATTACGCAACCGCGTGACTTTCGGGCTTGGAACGCTTGGCAGGGACATGGTTTACGCCATCGTCAGCATGTTCCTGATGTTTTATCTTACCGATGTTATCAATCTGCCCAAAAATATATTATGGTGGGTAGGAGGAATTATTTTTGCCGCCCGTATCTTTGACGCTCTGACAGATCCGTTAATGGGCTTTATTATTGATAATACAAATACGCGCTGGGGTAAATTTAAGCCGTGGCTTGTTGTAGGAACGATTTTATCGCCAATATTTACCGTTCTTCTTTTTACCGATTTTGGATTCAGCGGCACTGTTTTCATTGTCAGTTTTGCGGTAATTTATTTTATGTGGGGCATCAGCTACACAACACATGATATTTCATACTGGTCGATGCTTCCTGCCTTAAGCGTTGATCAAAAAGAGAGGGAAAAAATCGGCTCTCTTGCCCGTATCTGCGCGAATGTCGGACTTTTCTTTGTTGTTGTCGGCATTGTTCCGATAACAAAAGACATACTTGGAGCGCAGCTTGGCAGTCTGCAAAAAGGTTATTTTGTTTTTGCGGCTATGATATCGGTTTTTATGGCAATGGGGCTCTGCGTTACGATATTCGGCGTAAAAGAAACAGGCATTGTCGTTGAAAAAAAGAAAGGCACTCCCATTCGTGAACTTTTCAGCATAATTATAAAAAATGATCAGTTGTTTTTTACCGCAATCGCGCTTTCGCTTTTTATGATTGGCTATATTACAACAACAAGTTTCGGTCTTTATTATTTTAAATACGCGTACGGCGACGAAAGAATGTTCTCGGTTTTTTCCGCAATCCTGGGCGTATCGCAGTTATCCGGTCTTGCGCTTTTTCCGGTTTTCAGCAAAAAATTCAATAGAAAAACCCTCTTTACCGCCGCAGTGATTTCCATGGTAACAGGTTACATTATATTCTTTTTCGCTCCTGTAAATACAATGCTGTTCATCGGCATCGCCGGCGTTTTGATCTTTTTCGGTCAGGCGTTTATTCAATTGCTGATGACAATGTTTATCGCGGATTCAGTTGATTACGGGCACTGGAAACTTGGAAAGCGCAACGACAGCATTACCTTCTCGCTCCAGCCGCTCATATACAAGCTGGGCGGCGCAATTGGAAGCGGTGTTGTTTTAGCTGTTATTATTTTATCAGGTATTTCTGATATTGAAGAAAAAAATAAAGTGCATATAGAAGCCCTTGCTATAGAAAGGCAGATAACTGTTGATGAAGCCCAGAAAATTTTTTATGAAGAACATAATGTTGCCGATGCGGTATCTTCAGACGGTCTTTTAATGATGAAGATCGCAATGTTTATTTTCCCCATGATATGTTTTGTAGCAAGTTATCTTATATACCGCGCCAAGTTTAAGATCGATGCCAAATTCTACGCGCAGATACTTTCCGATTTGCGCGGACGCGGCGAGCTTGCGCAGCCAAAAGCTGAAGAAGAATCTTGATAAGGAAGCTGTTAATAAACTGAAGTTTCCGGACAGCTCCATTATGGTTTATTTTGGACATGTATAGTATAATGAATTTGCGGAGGAGATATGTTACAGATTAGGGACAATGATGTCATAAAATTAATTGAACGCGCCAGCTATCACTATCATTTTAATATTGCAAACCGTGTTCTGCGTCCTGCGATATTGCAGCTTTATCTTGATGAAAGAACTTGGAGTTTTATCGAAACTTTTACTGAAAAACTCGAAGTGTACCGCTCCAACGGTTATAAATTGGACGATTTATACAGGCAGATAGCGGCATGTGCGCGATTTGTAGCAACTGTCCGCAATGGAATACATGCCATTAAAACCAAGGTCAGATCAGACATCAAAGCGCCGGACAGAACATACCGTGAAATGACTGTAAATAACCTGCCCAATAATTTAAAGGTGTTCGCGGATATTTTGAATATTCTGTATACGCTTCTGGTTGATTTCGATAAAAAGAATTCCGGAAACAATAATCCTGTTTTTACCCAGATTCCCGAGCTGGAAAGCGTAAGCCGTATCCTTAACAGCGCTAATTAAAATCTATTTTTTTACCAATACTCCATCCCACGGAAGCAGACAATCGATGTTCTTTTCGCTTGATGCGGAGATAACCTGCGTACCTTTTAAAAGTTCGTGGTATTTAACAGGCAGTATTACAGTGTTTGAAGAGAAATTAAGCGCGATTGTGTATGTTTCTTTTTCTGTTTCGCTTGTGTCAAGTTTACGCTGGTAGATCATAATCCATCGATCTGCGTAAACCGGAATAAATTCTCCGCAAACAAGGCATTTGCAGTTCTTGCGCAGCGATATTAATTTTTTATAAAAACTTAAAACTGAATCGGGAGCATTTTTCTGGGATGTGTAATTTATGTACCTGTAATTTCTATTGATGCCAAGCCAGGGTTTTCCTTTGGTGAACCCAGCGTTATAGCCGTCATCCCATTGCATCGGCGTGCGCGAATTGTCGCGGGAACTTGCTTTTATCCATTTCCATCTCCAAGACGCGGGGATGTGTAATTTTTTCATCAGATTGTTAAGACCGTGGCTTTCGACATCGTTAACTTCGTCAAGGCTTTTAAAATCAAAATTGGTCATGCCGATTTCCTGCCCCTGATAAATAAACGGAGTGCCGCGAAGCGTTAGCTGAAACAGCGCGAGCATCTTTGCGCTTCGCTGCCAGAGAATGCCAGGTTTGCCGTCTAATGATTTATCTGTCTCGGCTGCGCCGAAGTGGGACACAATCCTTGTTTGATCGTGGTTTTCAAAATAGATCGCGTTCCAGTCAAGCCCCTGCTGCCACTTTGTAATTACATGCAGTAATTTTTTGGCGTAGAATTTCTTCGGAATAAAACGGGCAATGCGGCGGTCAACTTCGAGATGATCAAAAAAGAAAAGCATATCAAGTTCTTTGCGGCTTTCATCGCTTAAAAGTTTCGCGTCTTCAATGCCGACAAAAACAGTTTCGCCTACTGTAAAACAATCGTATTTATCCAGCACATCGCGGCGGAGTTCCTGCAGAATCGCGTGGTTTCCTTCCTGCGATTTATAATGTTCAAGCCCCCGGACTGTAATGCTTCTTTTTCCGTTTGCAAGGCTTGTCTTGTAAATAATATTGATAACATCGCAGCGGAAACCGGAAGCTCCCTTGTCTAGCCAGAAGCGCATGATTTTTTTTACTTCTTCGATTACCTTGGGATTCTTGTAATTGAGGTCTGGCTGTTTCTTATCAAAAAGATGCAGATAATATTCGCCGCTCTGCTCATCAAACTCCCATGTTTCACCCGCAAAAAATCCTGTCCAGTTATTCGGCGGCTTTCTGCGCCCTCTCTTGTCAGTCTTTCCCGGCAGCCAGATATAATAATTGCGGTACTGGCTAAGCGGATCGCGGCTTTTTTGAAACCATTCATGTTCATCGGAAGTATGGTTAATCACCAAATCCATTATTATTCTAAGTCCGCGTTTTTTCGCTTCCGCAAAAAGTTTCTCCATGTCCTTCATCGTTCCGAACTTTGGATTAATCGAATAATAGTCGCTTATATCGTACCCGTTATCTGCATCGGGAGATTTATAAACAGGAGATAACCAGATAATGCCCGCGCCAAGGTCTTTTATTTCGTCCAGTCTTGAGATGATCCCGGGAATATCGCCGAAACCGTCATTTGGAAACTCAGTCCCCGCAGAATCCTGAAAACTGCGAGGATAAATTTGATAAACAATATTGTCTTTCCACCACATTGGTCTATCTTAGCATAATTTGTATATAAACTCTATGCTGTATTGGCGGTATAAAGGTGACTGTCACCAACTCTTGACAATACTATCGTTTTGCAATACTATTGTGTCAGGAAGGCTTTTTCATGATACAGAGTTTTGGAGACAAAGACACCGAAATGTTATTTAACAGGGAGCGTATAAAAAAATTGCCTCCCGATTTGTATCATCGTGCCAGAAGTATGCTACTTATAATTCATGCCGCGATAAGCGAAAACGATCTTTGTGTTCCTCCGGGAAATCGTTTTGAAAAATTAAAGGGCGGTAAAAAAGGATTATACAGCATTCGTATTAACGATCAATGGAGAATTACTTTTAAATGGTTTGCAGGAAACGCAAATGATGTTACTATCACGGACTATCATTAGGAGGCTATTGTGAAAAAGAAACTGGATTTAATTCCTCCCGGAACCATATTGCAGGAAGAGTTTCTGGAACCTTTAGGTATTACCGCATATAAATTAAGCAAGGAAATTAAAGTGCAGCAAACCGCAGTTAGCCAGATAATCAAAGGAAGCCGCAGAATAACAGTAGATATGGCATTACGGTTTTCCAGATACTTTGGTAATTCCCCGCAATTCTGGCTAAATCTTCAAAATTATTATGATCTTGAATCAGAAGCAGAGAAAAAAGAATATTTAATTAAAGAAATAATTCCTTATAGCGAAGTAGCAGAAAAACAAGCTGTTTATACAATAAATTAACACTGTTCCAAAAATAAATATAAACAAACCGCCAATATGGCATACGCACAAAACATTGTTAGAAAACCTGCCGTTTAGCTGCCTAAGGTTTGCGCGTACGGCATATCGGCGATTATGTTAAAATTTTTTCAACTTCAGTCATGCGCCGCGCATCTTTGAACCCATATAAGGGTATGAAAAATTTATTATCATTATTTTGGCTTTGCCAAACAGCTGCTGCTCTTTTTTGCGGCGCAGCTATCTTTGCCGCTGACAGTCTGGCTGATGTGCCTATGTCAGCGGCAGAACAGTATGTTCAGGCAACTCCTGTTATTCCGGGGCTGCTTGATCACTTCAAATGGAGCCTGCTTTGGAGCGGCTCGTGGGAAGAAAGCACTGCGGTTATATCGGATGATCCGGTGTTGTCCGGGACTCTCCATAACCGAGGCGAGATTAAACTGCAGTTTCTCCCGCTCGATTTATCGTTACGCGCTCAGGCGCTGGACAGGCGGAAGCTAAACTTCGCCCTTGATCCGCCCTGGGGAAATTCTGAAAATTGGGTTACCAATTTTCAGGGCGGATTGTATCACAAACCTACAGGCTCCCGGCTTCTTTACGGAGTGCTGGATGAATGGGGACTTCCTGCAAGAATCCGCAATCCGTGGATTCGCTCGCCGCCCTATGCACAGAATCATAAGCCTGTTATCGCCGATTTAAAAACTTCGGCTAACAGTACAAAGGAAGATGAGATTTATCTGTATGTTTCCAGTCCGCCTCTCAATCTTTTCCCTGATGTAAAGTTAAGAGGTTTTGTTTCTGTGCAGAATGAAATCACTTATGATAAATCACAAGCATTCGCGCCTGCTGTTTCGGCAGGCATGGATTTTTCGCTGCCTAAGAATTTTAACCTGACGGCAGAAGCTTTTTACTTTGGAAAAACGCTGGAACCTTTAAACGCCGACAAGTGGTTTTCCGGTACGCCGCCTCTGCCTGCAAGACAACTCAATCTCTATGCGGGAGCGATTCTTCTTTCATCACCGGATTTTTCCGTAAGTTCGGATTTTGCCGTATCTGAAACTTTTGCATGGGGAACCGACATATATGTCAATCTAGGTCTTTCTTTAACGCCGGTTCTGCCGTTTGGAACAAGAAAACGTCCTTTATCAATTTTATTGGCATTTGACGGCTCCGGCGAAAGGTTTGTAAACAGAGACGGCGCAAATCTAAAAGAAGGTTTCAGGGGAGCTCTAAAAATAGAGTGGAGGAGCAGATTCAGCTCTTTATTAAAGTTTGACGCAATCTTGCGTTCGTCCGGTTTCGGTGATGATTTTAACCGCAGTTCCATTAACTTTTATTACCGGTTTCCGTCTTCAGCGAAGGATACCAGACTTTTCAGGTTTACGCGGATATCGTTTTCAGCTGACAGAAATTCAGAAAATACTTTAAAAATAGACGACAGTTATTCTGTATTTATCGGTCTAAATATTAATCCGCGGCAATTTGGAATTAACAGCCTTTTTGGCGTTAATTTTTCCGGCTCTCTAAAAGGGCAAACCATGTCTGATGACAGTCATGTCATTTTTCCTGTCCCCGATGAATTATGGAATTGGCGTTCAGCTTCGGTTGACTGTGAAATTATATGGACGCCTTATTTTAAGAACAGACCGGGTTTTTTACAATTTCGATCTAAAATCGGATGCAATTTTTTTGCGGAAAAGAATGAAATATGGGATTTTTCCGTTTATTCATCTGCGCGATTTAAGAACGGAAGATTGAGTCTTAAGGCATCTTCGCCGGATTTTCCCGAAAAATGGAATTGGACGGTATCATGGAGGCTTAATATTCCATAAGATTTCGATAGAGGTGCAGAAAAATGATAAATTTTTGAAAAAAAAAGAATAATATACTTCCCTTTTATGGTCAAAATATAGTATCATTATTAGTAGTACTATTTTAGGAGGTTTTATGCCCGCCGGTGTCACAATTATGATTGTAGACGACTCAAGGATTATGAGGAACACAGTTAAAGGTGTTTTTTCGGGGGTAGAGTCTGCCTGTAACTTTATCGAAGCAAAAGATGGCGAAGAAGCATTAGCATTGCTCGAAACACAGGTTGTTGATTTAATTTTGCTTGACTGGAATATGCCCAGGTTATCTGGTATAGATTTTCTAAAACAGGTAAGAGCAATGGATCAATATAAAGATTTACCTATTATTATGGTAACCAGTGAGGCGGCCAAGTTTAACGTAATAGAAGCGTTAAAACACGGAGCCACTGATTATATCACAAAGCCAATAAAACTTGATCTTTTCAAGCAGAAGCTGGCCAAATTACGCTTATTCAGGATGTAAAAAATGACAGTAGAATTGCAAAATTATGTTGAACCATTTGTTGAAGTCACAGTCAACACATTCAAAGAATTTGTCGGAGTTGATGTTGTTCCCAGGCATCCGCACTTTTTGGATCCAGACAAGGGATTTGAATGGGATATTTCTGCGGTAATCGGTCTTTCCGGCATTGTCAGGGGAGCGGTAATTGTTTCCATGAAGGCAGACCTCGCCATTAAACTTACAGACCTTCTTGCAGGCGAAGGACATTCGGAAATTGACGCTGATTGTGTTGACGCAATCGGTGAAATTAACAATATCATTGCAGGTAACATGAAGCCGAAAATTCCGAACGGAGATAAAATTGTAATTTCCATTCCTACGATCATCAAAGGAAAAGAACATTCTATAGCATGGCCCAGCAAACAGACGCGGATACTCTGTATTCCCCACAAAGCGTTTGAAAACGATATTTTTCATCTAATGGTGGCAATTGAACTTGACCCTGAAGCGTAAACGGGCGAGGTCATAATGAAACATGTTTTCGTGTTCGATCCAAAAGCGTTTTATAACCAGCAATGGAAAATGGATAATATCCTGGACGGTATCGGGCAATTTTTCAGAACGCAGGAAATGGTTGTTTTTTCCATTCAATTTTCCAGATACCGCAGAAATGCGATGGCTATTATCAATGAAGAGGCTGAAAAAGCCGAAGCGGACGAAATTTTAAGAATTTATGCAATCGGCGGAGAAGAAATACTTTTTGATTGTCTTAACGCCGTAGCTCATTTTCCGAACATGCAGCTCGCGGTTGTGCCTCTCGGAGAAACAAATAATTTTATCAAAATTTTCGGCGAAGGCAAGATCGAAAATTTTAAGGATATTCCGACCCTTGTTCACGCAGAAACGCTTTCTACAGACGCAATCAAGTGGGGAGTTAACTATGCCCTCAATTCATGTTATATCGGCATGAATTCCGCAATATCAAAAAATTTAAATGACCTTAAGATTAAATTAAACAAGGGCAGTTTCGTGTTTTTTTCCAAAGCGGCTTCTTTCTTTAATTATTTTCTTACAGCGTTTGACAAAAAACTTGCAGCGAGAGAATTTAAAATTTCCATTGATGATAATGATTTTTCGGGGAACTACAGCCTTATCCATGTTGCAAACACTCCGTATTATAACGGGAAAAAAACAGGCGCTTCTGGCGCAGTTCCAGATGACGGCTTATTGGATATTGCGCTTATAAAGGCGTCTCATCCCCTGAATACGCTTTCGTCCTTAAGAAGATATTCAAAAGGAAAACGCCCCAGAAACTGCGTTTTTGTTCAGGGAAAAAAGATCACTGTTCATTCAGACAACCAGATGTGGATTCAATTGGATAATGAATATATTCAGGATAATGATGTCAGCCTGAGTGTGGCTCATCATGCGGTGCAGATGGTAGCGCCGAAAGATTTATCCTACCCGGCAAGTAAGGTTCCGGCTGTTTAAGGATGGTTTGATTCATGGCAATAAAAAAAACATATACCGATAATGCCAGAAGGCTTTCAAGTATTTTTTCATTTTTATTATTCTTTTTTATCTGCGGCGCGTTTGTTTTTGAACATCTGATTGCCGGCATAAAAATTAATATTGTTTATACCATTCCTGTTATGCTGACCGCCCTTATAATAATGAGCATAATTATTCAAAATACCATTAATTATTCCAAACTTGCTTTTAATATTCCGGTTTTATTATATGTGTTTTACTTAATTTTAATATTGATGTTAGGCTGGAGAACAAATCACTTTTTTGTTATGTGTTTTGCCTTTACCGTAATCAGCTGTGTATATATGAATTTCGCAAGGACAACTGTATTTATAATACTTCAAAACATCGTAACCGGTATTTTTATTCTGCAGAATGTTCCGATTATGGGTGATGTATCGGGATATTTGATTTATGCAAACTGGTTTTTTTGTTTGTTCGCAAGTATTGTTATTTTGATACTGACAAGAGGCGCGACTTTCCACCTGACAAGAGCTCTGGAGAACCAGCAATCGTTCATGGATCTTCTTGATACTACGGAAAACGTGGTTGCGATGGTTGATGAATATAACGAAGTTGTTTACGCAAGTAAAACATTGGCGCAGTTCGGCAATACCGATGAGCCGACTTTGATCCGCGGACGGCCTCTTATCGACATGTTCCCCGGTAAAAATTTAAAAATATTCGCCGGAAGAATGCTGAAAGAAAAAGAACATTACGCCGAAGACTGGGAGTTTTCCTTAAACGGGCAAAAACGGTTCTTTAAGGCGTCTTCTCACAGCCTGCGCGGAGGAAGCGGAGGCGCTCTTATATCGTTATACGACATGACGCATCTTGCCGAACGCGATGAAATTGCCGCCATGAAAGACAGTATGAAGATTGGTCTGTTTTTTATGGATAAGGATTATGTGATACAGGATCACTATTCCCGTTATCTGGAAGAAATGCTTTGCAGAACCAATTTATTCGGACTGTTATTTACTGATGTTATCGCTGATTCTATTACAACAAATGAATTAAACGCCGTTAAAGATTATTTTAATATGGTGCTTGAACATTCCATAGATCAGGAAATGCTTGATGATATTAATCCGCTGAATGAGCTTCATTATGTTAACAAGGAAACCGGCGACAGAAAAGTTTTCCAGTGCGCTTTTACTACTGTAGAACGCGGGCACGGCGAGGTTTTCATTCTGGTTACTGTCTACGATATTACTCTCAGGGTTGAATTGCAGCAAAGATTGGCGGAAGAAGAAGCAAGACGGCAGGAAGAAATGGCGGCTGTCTTTGAACTTATTCAGGTTGAGCCGGATGTATTCAGTGATTTCATGAAAGACATGGAGTGCGAATTCGAAAATATTAACAGGATACTTAAAAGCGATACATTATCCGCGCATGATGCGTTAGTTAAAATTTATCAGGCGGTTCACGCCATAAAATCCAACGCTGTAATTTTGGGATTAAGCGTTTTCGGCAACAAAGTGCATAATCTGGAATCCAAGATTAAAAAGTTACGCGAAATGGAAGGCGATGTTCCTTTCGCGGAAATGCTGAATCTTACCATGGATATAGAAAAGCTCTCTGTCGAAAAAGAAGGTTTCAGGGATATTATCGAAAAACTTCAGTCGTATGCCGGAAGCAGTCAGGGCAAAGACACAAGCGGCAAAGAGAAACAAAATGTTAAAGTTTTAATCGAATCATTAACAAAAACAACTTCTAAAGCCGCAGACGATATGGGAAAACAAATTACTTTTAACGTAAGCGATATAGACGCCGAAGCCATTGATAAAGGTCCGCGCCGCGTAATAAAGGAAATTCTCATGCAGCTTATCCGTAACTCGGCCGTGCATGGAGTTGAATTGCCCGAAGTGCGCGCTGCAAAAGGCAAAAATGAGACTGGAACAATAAAACTATCCATTAAAATGTCCGAAGATCATGAGCACATTCATATTAAACTAAACGATGACGGTCAGGGTCTTGATTATAAAAAGATTTCTAAAAAAGCCATCGAAAGCGGCATTATTAGACAGGAAGACGCGGAGAATAAAGACCTTCTTATTAAAGCGATTTTCTCGGCAGGTTTTAGTACAGCCGATGTCGAGGGCATTCACGCCGGCAGAGGCATCGGTTTAAATCTTGTGCGCGACAGAATTAAGGAAGTTAACGGAACCATTAAACTGCGCTCCGAAGCTGACAAGGGAGTAGTGTTCCTGATGTCAATTCCGGTTCAGGAAGGCGCTAACGATTAGAAAGACCGGCACCTATCGCGGTTGTGTATTCGGCTAATTCAGGATAGATAAATTCAATTCCGTACATTTTTGAAATTTCTGAAAATGTTTTTTGCCCTATTAAATTTTTACTGCCGTTTCCCGTAACGATAATGCGGCTGTAATTGCTCGCTCTTGCCGCAAAAACAGAAAGAACGCCGATTACCTGATATACCATGTTAATTATCGCAAGAGCTATATCATTGGGCGTTGCGGAGTCCAGCATTTTTCCGAAATTTGAAGCGGTGCTTTCTCCGTTTAAAAAACTTATGCTTGTGTCTGTAATGTCGCCCAGCAGCAGATCAACCTGATTTAATTTTCCTGTTTTTGCCAGTTCAAGAATTCCGCTGAATTCCGCGGTTGGCAGTAGTTTCTTCGCAAGCCCCAGTATTGTGCCGCCTCCGATGCCGGAGCCGCCGAAGTGTGAAATGCCTTTGTCTCCGGCTTCTATAATTACTGTTCCTGTTCCGATGTTGGTAATAATTATGTTGCTCATTCCGGAAAGAAACATTCCGCCGATGCCGATAGCTTCAATTTCTTTTACTCTCTGCGTCGGAATGCCGAAAATATCGTCTTTAATTTTAGACGAGCCGGCTCCTGTTATTACGATTTTTTCTATTTCTTTTATTTTTATTCCGTTTTCCAGAACCAGTTTTCCGAATGCTCCTGTTGCGGCGGTTACCGCGTCCTGCGCCCTGGATTTTATCTTTCGCGTAACGGCTCCTGCCGCTCCGGACGGCGAGCTCTCGACAGAAACCGCTTTTGTTGTGGTACTTCCTATGTCAATTCCGATTATCAACTGTTTCTCCATCAGCTTCTATATTGCGAATTATACTCCATTAATCTGGCTTTGTCATGTTGTTATAAAATAACAAATTTAGTATATTATTTTTATGCCGAAAATTTTAATTACCGGAGCCGACAGAGGACTTGGTTTTGCGTTCTGTAAAGAATTTCTTTCGCGCGGATGGACTGTCTTTGGATGCAAATTTTTACAGGATTATAACCTGCTAGAACAGGAGCAGGAAAAAAATACGAACGCCGCGTGTCTGCACATAGTTCCGCTGGATGCAGGCGATACTTCTTCAATCGCCAAAGCGCGCGATCTTGTAAGGGAAAAGACAGACTCTCTTGATATGATTATTTCCAATGCCGCGCTTATGGGACAGGTAAAATGCGCTATCGACGATCTGCCGATGGATTTGCAGGCTCCATGGGACAGTTTCCGTGTTAACGCGCTTGGTCCCGCGCATCTTGTGGAGTATTTTCTTCCGCTTCTTGATAAGGGCGAAAAAAAACGGCTGTGTTTTATATCTTCGGAAGTGTCCAGCATTGTGCTTATGAAGCATCGTCCTGGAAACAGCTATCCGTATCCCATGAGCAAAACTTCACTTAACATGGCTGTACGCCTGATGCACAATCTGCTTTTTCCGCAGGGCTATACTTTCCGTCTTTATCATCCCGGCTGGATGAAACGCCAGATGCAGGACGGCACATTATCGGAATTTGCGGCGCTTGATCCTGCCGATACCGCAGTTCACGCGGCAAAGTTTTTTGAAACGCCCCTTCGCGACGAGCACCGCATGGTGATGTACGATTATTTGGGGCAGGAATGGCCTTTCTAAATTACTAATGAGGAATGATTAATGAAAAATGTTTTAATCAGCGGTTTGAAGAAAGAGTTTGATAAAAAACTTGCGGAAATTTTTGCGCGCGAAGGATATAAGGTTTTTGCGTTAGGTGAAGAACAGGTTGACGGAGTTGTTTTGCTCCCGTTTGATCCAAAAGAAGCCGCAGGAACGCTTTTAAAGGATGGTAAGCACATCGATATTTACATTGATGTGAGCGATGAGCGAAGCGAATCCGATGATTTTGACGTGCGTTCAGGATTAAATGATCTGGTGATACGCGAATTGTATGAAGCAAATGTGATTAGACCGATGGCGATGCTTGAGGTCTTTTTTCCGCTGCTTGAAGCGGGCGAATCAAAACGCATTTGTTATCTTACTTCCGGAGAAGCGAGTTTAAACGAGACATGCGGCACAACAGGTTATGGTTACAAGACCGCAAAAGCGGGGCTTCATAATTTTTTGCAGATAACGCGCAACGCTCTCTCTGTAAAAAATTATACAATTCGCGTTTTTGATCCATTGTTCGGCGAATTTTCCGCGTCTTCAGTTTTAACCGCAGAGCTTTCCGCGGAAGCGGCTTTTAATTACTTTATCCGCGGACGCGGAGTTGAACGCGGCGATAAGCTTCGCGATGATGAAAACAATCTTGTGTTCCGTGATGCATACGGAAGACAGCATCCATGGTAAAAACGGTGGTAATATGAAAACATTGTGGCGTATTGCAAAAGAAGCGGTAAGATACAAATGGTGGCTCTTACTTGCGATCCTGGGAACATTTATGCTGACCGGAGTCAACCTGATAGCTCCGCGGATAATGGCAACGATGACAGGGCTTGTCGCCGAAGGAATGACGCATGAAAAATTTATATCCGTCCTCTGGATGGCAGGCGGACTTTTAGGGCTTTTTCTTATACGCATTTTGTTTCGTTTTTTAAGTAATTACTGTTCGCACAGAGCGGCATGGAAACTTGTGCTTGAACTGCGCATGAAAGTTTACAATGCCATACAGTCTTTCTCAATGGATTACTTTCATAACAAACAAACAGGCGAACTTTTAAGCCGCGTTATGAACGATGTCGCTACTTTTGAATTGATCTACGCGCACATAACTCCCGATATTATTACTAATTTTGTTACTCTCACTGGCGTTACGATAATTCTTTTCAGCATTAATCCGCATCTTGCGCTTATTACCTGTGTTCCAATTCCTTTTATTCTTGTGTCAGGCTGGTTTTTCAGCAAGAAAGTGCGTCCCAATTTTCAGAGAATGCAAAAATCTATGGGAGAACTTTCCGCTCAGCTTCAGGATAATTTTTCCGGCATTCAGGAAATTCAGGCTTTCAGCAGGCAGTCTTCCGCGTCAGCAAAAGTTTTACACAAGGGCGAAGATTTTACGCGTAACATGCTGCGCGCCCTTAGATTAAACGCCGTATTTCATCCAAGTGTTGAGTTTATGACTTCGATAGGCAGCGTAATTGTCGTAGGAGCCGGAGGATATTTTGCTTTCAGAGCTCAGCTTACTGTAGCGGATGTTGTCGCGTTCCTTCTTTACCTTGCGCTGTTTTATGCGCCGATTACAGGGCTTGCGGGGCTTTTGGAATCCGCGCAGCAGTCTCTTGCAGGCGCAGAACGCGTTATCGAAATTCTTGATGCGCCCAACAGCATAACTGATCGTCCTGATGCGAAACCTGCCGGAACTGCCGAAGGCCGCATCTCTTTTGAAAATGTGGATTTTTCTTACATAAAAGATGTTCCTGTGCTTGAGAATGTATCGTTCGAGATAAAACCAGGTCAAATGGTCGCGCTTGTCGGAGCGACAGGCGTGGGCAAAACTACGCTGAGTCAGCTTATCGCGAGGTTTTACGATCCAACAGGCGGAAGAGTCTGCCTTGACGGAAATGATTTAAGAGATATAACAATAGAAAGCCTGCGTAAAAATATTTCTCTTGTTTTGCAGGATACGTTTTTATTTAACGGAACGATAGAAGAAAATATCGCGTTTGCAAAACCTGACGCAAAGTTTAATGAGATTGAAAACGCCGCGCGTATCGCAAGAATACACGACGATATTATGCTGATGCCGGACAATTACAACACGCAGGTTGGAGAGCGCGGAGTAAAACTTTCCGGCGGACAAAAACAGCGAATCGCGATTGCGCGCGCCGTGCTTTGTTCTTCGCCTGTTCTTATTCTTGATGAAGCGACAGCCTCTGTTGATGTGCGCACCGAAGCGCAAATTCAGCAGGCAATTAATGAAATAGCCGGAACCCGCACAATTGTAATAATCGCGCATCGTTTGTCGACAGTTAGAAATGCGGATAAAATTGTTGTATTTGAAAAAGGACGCATCGTACAGTCAGGAAGCCATGCTGAATTGATCGAGCAGGACGGGCTTTACCGGAAATTGTGCCAGGTACAGCAGGAGAAGTGATCTACTTGCGTTTTCTTAACAGGTCAACAGCTTCCTGCGCGGTGGATGCGTTTATGACGGCTTCACGCAGAGATTCTTCCCTTAAAATTGATCCTACAGCGGCAAGGAACTGAACGTAAAGTGCGCAGGTTTTTTTCGGAGATGCAACCAAAAGGAAAACCCGCGAAGGCTGTCCGTCGAGCGATTCAAAATTTACGCCTGTTTTTTTTATTCCAACCGCCACCGCGGTTTCTTTAATGCCGTCAGTCCTTGCGTGCGGAAGAGCGATGCCGTGAGCCATTCCCGTGCTCATTGTTTTTTCGCGTTCAAACACATCAGCAAGAACTTCGTCGCGGTTTAACAGTTTTCCTTTTAAAGCAAGCAGATCGACCATCTCGGTTATAATATCATTTTTCGCTTCGCTTTTTAAATCCATGATGAAACATTCAGGGTCTATAAGCGCAAGTATGTCTTTTGTTGTCCGCGCGTCGGTATTAAGCAAATCTTTTTTCATTTCTTCCGGGTCTGCGGAAGTTTTAAATTTTTCTATAATGTGCGACAGGTCAAGGATTATTTCGTAAATTTCATTTTTAACAAACGGCATGTCTGTTTTGGAAGTAGAGACTGTTAAAGAGCTTTTTTCTTCCGTAAGAATAAACGCTATATCGTCCTTTCGCGCCTGTGAAGAGAGCCCTTCGTTTACAACTATTGTCTGAACATAAAAGCCGCTTGTGCGCAGTTCCTTTAAAAGTTTATTCATTACAAGGTCTGCGATTTCTTCTGATTCAAACTCCCAAACTTCCTGAATGTTGTCGTCTTTTTTTACCGGCTTGCGCGTTCCCTGCTTTGGTATTTTTAAAGTAAAACCAAGCAGGGGAGGAGAAGCGACAATGGTAAGGAAGATCATAAAAACCGAGGCTGAAAAAAGCTGGTTATCAAGAACTCCGGTTGCAAGTCCTATGCCGCATGTGATTAACGCTCCTTCGCCGCGGGGAATCATTCCTGAGCCGATGCGAATAGCTCCTGTGCGGTTAAAACCAAGAAGGAGCGCAGGTCCGCCTGTGCCTAAAATTTTCGATAGAATTACCGCCGCCGTATAAATTGCGCTGAAAATCAGAACGTTAGGCGAAATTACTTCGCGGACATTTACCATCATTCCCATAACAGCGAAAAACATCGGCACAAAAAATTCGTATAACGGCTGCATCCGCTCTTTTATTATAGGGGCAATATCGGTTTTTGAAAGCGAAAGACCTGCGATATACGCGCCGATGATTAACGCAAGCCCCTGTTTTTCCAGAAGTCCCGCGAGAATTAACGCGAGTCCCAGAGCAAGTACCGAAAAGTCCAGGCTGTGTTTAAACAATTTAAGGAAGGAGGCGAGTAATTTTGAACAGATTAAAAAAAGAACCGTAGTGCCGAGCCAGATGCCGAATATTTTTCCAGCCATTAACAAAACTATCTGAGCGGAAAGACCGTCTCCCGCGTTTCCGGCTGTTATGGAAACGATTCCGAGAACGACCGCAAGCAGGATGATCCATATAACATCGTCAAAAACAGAAGCTGTCAAAATTGTTACGCCTTCAGGCGAGTCCATTTTTTGTTTTTCCGAAAGAGTGCGTGCGCTTATGCCGACAGAAGTTGTCGTTGCTATAACTCCCAGAAACAAACAAAGAGGATCAAAAAATGAGACTTTAAAAATAAAAACGCCGCATAAAGTTCCAACTGTGAACGAAAGCAGTGCGCCGCTTACTCCGATAATTCCGCCTGCAACCGAGTAGCGGAGGAAAAGACTTAAATTTGTTTCAAGACCGGAAACAAAAAGCAGAACGATTGAAGCCACTGTCGCAAACGCGTATAACTCAACGCTTACAGCAAGTCCGCTGTTTATCGCATGCGGAAAAATTCCATGAGGCAAAAACGGCAGTGAAATGCCGCCAAGGGCGAATGGTCCGATTATAACGCCTGCCAGTAATTCTCCAAGCACCGAAGGTATTCCTATCTTCTTCGCCAGATGCCCGAATATTCGAACCGCCAATAAAATTACGCCAATCTGAAGAACCAGTTCGGCTACAAGCTCAGTAATTTGCATAACAACACCCTCTTTTCAATTTAATAATATCCGTTGATTAGTGTCAACGGTAAAAGAACGTTAAGCATTTTTTTAACAGTATAGTTGGAAAAATTCAAATTTTAAACAACTCCATTACGTTTTTTTATTCATTTAGTGCATAATTAAATTGCATAAGGCAGGAGGTTTTATGGCAAAAATTCTTCAGGTAAAGGAGATGAGAAAATGCCTTGGCTGTTTTTCTTGTATGAATGTCTGTTCGGTAATTAGTTATTAAAACCGTTCATTAATAAAAAGCGCGATAAAAGTGCGCACATCAGGCGGAATGTCCGGCAGTTTTGTCGCGATTGTCTGCCTCGGCTGCCGAAAGTGCGAAAGCGCATGTATTGTACATGCGGTTAATTTTGATGAAGAAACCAGAAAGCCGATAATCTGCCGCCATTGCGGACTGTGCGCGCAATATTGCCATGACTGTCTTGTAATGGCTGAAGGAGGAGAGTTCAAATGTTAAATGAAAAATATATTAAAGTTTTATATGTCGATCTTGAGTCGGAAAAAGATCGATCGTAAGAATCGGACATGCGGGAGAGAACGGCGTTTCATTTTCGATGGTTTGTGTTGACACATACCGGCATGTACCGGCGCGAATTTGATAAAGGTCATGAATAAGCTATCAGCGTCTCTTACGACTACGAGTTGATTTACGCGTTGGGCACATTCCTCGGCATTAAAACAACCGGCTATTTTTCCGCCGGAACGAATAAATTTTACCGCAGCCTTGGGGAAGGCAGCCGTTATGCGTCGATGAAGAAACCGCGTGCCGTATGATAAAAAAATACACGGAAAAAACCGATGAGTTAATGAAAGAGACCATTTAAAAAAATGGACAGAATTGCTTATATTGAATAAATATTTTTTATATCATAATCATTATGAATAATAAATATGACAGCATCGGCACAAAAAAGATATTGGCGATTGCCATGCCTCTTATATTGCAGCAAATATTTATGCAGATGAAGGTATATGTAGACAGGGCAATGCTTGGAAGAGTTAATTCTGAATTCTTTTCCGCTGCTGGCAATGTTTTTGTTTTGTGTTATGCGATTATTTATGTTAAATGAATACAGCGCTTCAATTTAAGAATCCTGTCGTTTTCCCTGCTGATGTTTGGTGTTTGTTCAAAATTTGTTCGTATTCAAATCCGTACATGATCGCAATGTCTATAATATTCAGGTTTGTGTTTAGCAAATCTTCTATGCTTGATGATAATTTTCTGGAACGGATATATGTTCAGATTGACTGATTAAATTCGAATTGAAAGAGCCGTCGTAAATGTGTCATGGACAAGGAGTACCTGTCCGCGAGGGTATCTGTGTTTATATTTTTCTTTAGTCCTTTTTCAATATTGTTTAACAGGCTTTCTAATAAATCGTATGATTTCTGCATGGATTTATATTATGAATGTATTAAAATAATTAATAAACATTTTTGTCTATTTTGAAGATAAAAATTCGGGAAATGTGCGAAATTTTAATATATAATTAGAATAATCAGAGAAATTAATGGATGCTCAATATTCAAGACAAATTTTGATTGAGCAGATCGGCGTAGGGGGGCAGAAAAAATTGTCGCGTTCTTCTGCGCTTGTCGTTGGAGCAGGAGGGATTGGCTCTTCTGCTTTGACATATCTTGTGGCTGACCGGCGTTGGAAAACTTGGGCTTGCGGATTATGATACAGCGGCTCTTAGTAACCTTAACAGGCAGTTTTTGCATAATGTAAATGATATAGGTAAATTTAAAACCGGTTCAGCTAAAGAAAAACTTTGCGCTTTTAACGATCAGATTGAAATAACCGCTTGCAATGAACGCAAAACAGAGAAGAATGTGAAAAATATTTTTTCCGGTTATGATATTGTACTTGGCGCTGTCGATTCTTTTGGAACACGATTTGTCATTAACAAAGCTTGTGTTTCTTTGCGCATGCCATACATAAACAGAGGAATAAACGGTTTTTCCGGTTGTACTGATGTTGTGTTTTAATGCGCTGATTCTAAACTGCCTTTAAAAATGAGAGAATTTCCCCGTCTTGCGGGATATTCCCTTATTTCAAAAGTTTTTCCGTTAAATGTAATTCTGATTTTTATTTTTTTTGTCATTTCCGAAATAAATGGTTTTAGACAGCGATCAATTACTTCCCGTTCTGTTGAATCAGCCGCGTTGTTATTGATAAACAGAGTACAATCAAGTTTTAAAGTTTTTTCAAGCGGTGTTTTTCCTCTTCTTGAATAAATAACTTTTGCGCTGTTGTCTGCTTCTATAAATATTGAAAAATCTCCTGAATTTATATCTGAACTTTCTCCGATAAAAAAATGCCAGCCGGATATGTTGTTTTCATTCTGGGAAGGCAAGAAAGATAATTGCGCCGGTATTTGTACTAATTGATTGCGCGCTCCTGAAGAATAAAAAACGCCTGATATTGTACGAGGCAAACCCGCTATATCCCAATATTCACAAATGTTTTCTGAATAGTAAGAAGGCATATTAATATTAATTGTCCCTGAATTTGCCGATGAAGAACCTGTTGTATTTTTTAATATATCATTATAACAAATTATGCGCGTTTCCAGCATTTCTATAATGTTTTCGTATAACCAAATGCGGGCATTGGAAGTTGTGTTGATAAAAGAGTTGTTTGCCAAAACAAGCCTGTTGCCGTAACTTGTTACGGTTTTTATTTTTGGAACATCAACAAAACGCAATGGAGTTAATTTGGCTATATAATGAGCAGTGAGATAACTTGTATTGATTTTGAATGAAGTAAGCTGTGACCATTTTATTACGCGAATGCGGTGTTTTAGTTCGTCCGCAAATTCCTTGTTAAGTGATATTTTATCCTTCAATTCTTTAATCGTTAAATTGTCATTGTCATTTACAATTAATTCCGGCGAATTGCGGCGGTATACATCATTAAAATTTTCAATGTAATGTCCAAAGTGTATTTCAGAATAATCAGCGGGTATCGTGCCGTCAGTCAGAAAAATTAATGAATTGTTGTTGTTAAATTCCCGGATGATTATATAATTATTTGCCGCCGTTAAAATATAATGAAATAACTTTCTGTTGTATTTTGCGAATTTTTCTGTTAGGTGTTTTACAAAAGATTCGCTTAATGATTCAAACATCTTGTCGGGTATTTCTAAAGTAACAAGAAATAATTTCGGATGCCCTGTTCTGCCCGGCAGATAATCACGTTTAATATATGTCCACATTTCTATGGGATGAAGTTTAAAGACGCAGGTTTCTCCGTTAAAAGTTATCTGTAAATCACAATCACCTTCCAATATGTTAAAATTTGGGATTTGATATTCCCACGCGCTTTCTATCTCGTTGTTATTCCAATTATAACCGGAATAACTTTTATCCGGCGATAATCCTCTTTCGCCCTGTCTGTTTATATCGAATGTTTGCGAAGTTTGCAGTATTGATTCCTTTTTAAAATTCAGCGGCACTATTACAAAATTCCAAACCTTATCAAAAATTTGTTTGCTCCAGTAGCCTGTCTCACCTTGTTCATTTAATCCTGCTACGCGCAATTCCCTTGCGCTGTTTCCATGACCGTTTTGCAGTATTGTAATATGCCTGGTAATGGCAGCGTTTCCAGAAAGCGGTATTCGAGGCTGCGCACGCCAGTCTTCGGAAGGGAGCCCCCATTCATTCAAATTTGAAAAATATTCTGTTCCTGCCAAGTGTGATGTATAAGGACTGTATGTGTATTTAAAGAACATCGGATCGTTGCCGACAGTATCAAAGTCGACAAGCCGCGTATACATTTCTCCTGCTTCATTTATTACGAACATGGTTGACGCACTTGCCGAAAGTGAGACAGATATAAATGCGCCTCGTTCCGGTCCTATAAAATTTCTCGAAAAATCACTGGGTAAGCCGGTATCGCCGTAACAAATTTCCTGACCGTCTTCCAAAAGCACGTAAGTTGTGGCGATTTCCATTGTCCCGTTGTGATGCTGATTTCCGAAAATGTCCTCATAATATAAAACATGATGATTCCGTTTTCCCAAAGCCCATGAACGGTTTTTTGAAGTGCGCTGATCAAAATAAATTTGTTCTGATGCCGGCCAGCCTTGCTTGTCCAGCCATTTATTTTTACTGTATAAAATTGTTCTGTCAAAAAAATAACGGTAAAAATTTCCTTCCGCAGAAAGCGCGGCTAATTCGTCGGCATCCGCTGATATTTCAATTATCGCGGTTGTGCCGCGGGGAATTCCTGTTCCTGCCAAAGGTGTCCACTCTTTCGGCTCTTTTTCATTGTCAATGTTTTTTATAAAAACCTTCCCTTCATGGAGAATATAGTAATGATAAAGGTTGAAAGTCTGAGTCCTTGTTTTGATATAGACCGCTTCCGGAAAAACAGATTCATCTTTGCTGTTAATGTTTTCGGCGCTGTATTCTTCATCTGTAAAAAACGAACCGGTTTTATGTGAATAATCATTTGAACCCAGATAAATCGCTTTTGATAAAGCGCATGAATACAAGGTTAGTGAAATTCCAATAAACATAAATAGTTTTAAAAACCGGTTTGTATGTTTCATTTTATTAAAAATTTTATAAAGTTATTTGAAGGATATATCGCCGTGCAGCGATCTCGCCATCTTTCAGCTTCCTTAATGTTTTTTAATTTAATGCAGCCTGCCTGAAGCATTAAAAATAAATTGAATTGATCTTCCCAATCCAAACCCGTATAATTCCGCTTCATTATTTCTTCAAGCAGCGAAAAACCTTTTTTTACATCGCAGACAGGCCAGGGAGCGGATATATAAAATGCCGCTATAAGATAATGCGCTGTTAAATTATCCGGATCCAATTCAAGGGCTTTTCTTGCGTTTTCTTCGATTTTCTTAAAATTCTTAAGACCGTATGTTGTTTTTACTTCACATAAAAAAGAAATATTTGTTCCCAATAAACGATAGCCTTCAGATGTTGGACGAATTTTAACCGCTTCCTCCGCGCGTGTTATGCCCTGTTCAAAACAAGCCGCAGCTTCGCTGTTGCGGTTTTCCACCCTGAAAGTTATGCCCATTAAATACTCGCATCGCGCAAGTAATAAATATTTATCCGCGCTGGAAAAAGATTTTTCAATTTCCTGTTTTGCCGCTGCGTATAAACGCATAATTTCATGCAGACTTTTGTTCTGCAGATAAACAGAATCCCTGAATTCTGTAAATGAATTTGGATAATTATTTGTGTGAGCTGCCAAAACCGTCTGAGTAATGAAAACGCTAAAAATAATCATTAATAAAAATTTTCGTTTAATTTTCATAAGTTACTCCTAAGTTCTTGTAATTTAATTTGAGGATATTAAGATTTGTTAAGAAATTGTTAAGAAGTTATTAAATCGTTAGGCAAACTGTAAAAACCGAACCTTGCCCCGGCGTACTGTCCACAGAGACGGTTCCGCCCAATAAATCAATTGTTTTCTTCACGAGAGCAAGCCCAAGTCCATTTCCATTTTTAGAATGAGATGTGTCACCCTGATAAAATTTGTCGAAAATATGTTTTTGTGTAACTTCATCGATGCCGCATCCGGTATCAGATATTGAGACTTTTATATAGTTTTTATTTGTAATGTTATGAATTTTCAGGCTGATGCTGATTTTTCCTCCGTTGTTGGAAAATTTAACCGCATTGGAAAGGAGGTTATTCCACACAATTTCCAGCATATCTTCATCATAATTAACGCTTACCTCGTCTAAATCATCATCAAGGCTGATGTTTTTTATTTCCATTAATTCAATAAATGATAAAGTACAGCGGCGGAGCTGTTCTGTCAGGTTAAATGGTTTTGCTTCGCTTATTATTTCCTGATTTTCCAATTTGTTTAATTTTAGTATATTTGTAACTAAAACCGACAGTTTGTGCGTTGCTTCAATAATGGCTTGAGTATATTCCATGCGTTTTTCCTGCGGTATGGTTTCATTCCGCAGAGCGGTAGAGTAAGACTGGATTACAGATAACGGCGTTTTTAATTCATGGGAGACATTCGCAATAAAGTCGTTTTTTAGCGTTTCAATGCTTGCAAGCTCTTCTGCCATTTTGTTAAAATCGTCGAACATTACGTCAACAAAATCTTTTTTTTCGTTTTTGTGCCTCGAAGCGATGCGGACCGAAAAATCTCCCATTGCTATTTTCCGCGCCGCTTCGCTGAGTTTTCTTATGGGCCGGATAAATGTCCGTTCACGGACAAGACCAATGACAGCAAGCAATATCGCGGCTGTTATCATAACAAATAGCATCAATATATTAATTGCTGTACGCGGATTTTCCGCTATTACTCCGTTTTGGTACAGGACTTGATAAATCCACATATGGAAACCGTTAAAAGCCGCCAATACGATAAAAAAAATCGCATATTCCCTTATTGGTATATATCTTCTGTTAATCCGGTTGTCTTTATCTTTTTTTATCATATAAAAAACCTTATAGGTTCTATACTTAAAAACAAATCGATCAATACCGGTTCAAAGTGCGTGCCTTTTCCGTCTTTAATAATTTTAACAGCTTCTTCATGCGTCATCGTTTTTTTATATGGTCTTTCAGAAATGAGAGCGTCGTAAACATCGGCAATAGCCATTATTCTTCCCTGTAAAGGTATTTTTTCTCCGCTTAAATTATTGGGATATCCCGAACCGTCCCATTTTTCATGATGAGTTAACGCGAATATTTTTGCGTATTTTAACAAAGCGCTTTCTCCTGATTCTGTTTCAATTCGCTCTATTATTCTAAGTCCGTAAATAACATGTTTTTTCATTTCATCAAATTCTTCATTTGTTAATGGACNNGGTTTTCTTAATATGTTGTCGCTGATTACAATTTTTCCGACATCATGTAATTGTGCAGACTGTAATATCAGGGAAATATCCCATTTATCAACTGTATCTTCATAAAGACCTTGTTTTTTAATTTCGTCTAACAAAAGATTTACAGTGTGCTGGGTTCTGTTTATATGCCCTCCTGTAAGGTTGTCTCTGTATTCCACCATGTTTGCCATTGTTCTTAATATTGATTCCTGTAATTTAACGACTTTTGTGGTTTTTTCATTGATAAGTTCCTGCAAGTTGTTGTTAATAAAGGAAAGCTCGCTTGTCATGGTGTTAAAATCATCAAACAGAACTTCGACAAAATCTTTTTTACCGTCAGTGCGTAACGGAGTTATACGTATGGAAAAATCTCCTCTGGCTATGTTACGCGCCGCATCACTGAGTTTTTCAATTGGTAATATCCATGTCCGATAACGGATTTTATTGGTTATAATTGCCGCAATGAAAGCCATGAACATAACATTAAACATAAGTATGATAATAGACAAAACGATATTTGTCTCAAACTGGTTTCTTTCATTCAATTCCTGATAAATCCACATGTTGAATCCTGAAAGCGCGGCGCATGTTGCAAACAATAACCCGTATTCTTTTAAAGAATATTTTCGTTTTATATCTATCCGATTGTCTTTATCTTTTTTCATAATTATTCCGTATAAATTTATTTGTCTGATAACAAGACCGCTTTGTATCCCAAACGATAAACTGTAACAATTTCAAAATCTTTGCATTCCGAGAATTTATCGCGTAAAGAAGTAATGTAAACGTCAACCGAACGCGGAGTTGTCCCTGTTTCCAGCCCCCATATATCATCCATAAGCTGATTTCGTGTAAAAGCGATTTTAGGATTAGAAAGCAGTTTATAAAGTACCTGAAATTCCTTGACTGTTAACGCTATTTCCTTATCATTAAGGTACGCTGTCATTTCATCGGCATTCATTGTAAGGCTGCCTGCCGTTAATTTTCTTTCGTTCTTTATGTTCGCGCGGCGGAGAAGAGCGCCGACCCGAAGAATTAATTCTTCCATATCAAAAGGTTTAACAATGTAATCATCAATGCCGATGCTGAATCCTTTTTGTTTTGCCGAAATATCATCTCTTGCGGACATAAATAAAATGGGTATGTTTTTATTTTGCTCTCTTACAAGAGAAGCCAGCTTAAAACCGTCAATTTCGGGCATCATTATATCCGATATAATAAGATCGAATTTAATATCAATCATTCTGTCAAATGCTTCATTGGCATTGAGACAGCCTGTACTGCGGTATCCGTGCGCGTCAAGACTGGAACAAACAATTTTATTGAGTTTTACATCATCTTCAACAACCATGATTGTGATCAAGGGCTTCCTCTCTGACCATGAAATAAATTTTATGTTAATTTTGAATTATTATACCATATTAAAAAGTTGTTAAGAAGTTGTTAATTATGATACAAAGATAAAACCGGACGATAAAATCAAAATAATTCCTTTTACCGTGGCAGGCAGAAAGCCGTATTTATCAATATTGACATCTCAGATTATTCAATAATAAAATTGCATAAGAGGAAATAATGGCTAATAAAAATATTACTGAAAGATGGGCGAGAACAGAGTGGTTCCGCAAAGCGCGGTTTGGAATGTTTATTCACTGGGGGCTTTACGCTATTCCTTCAAGAGGGGAGTGGGTAAGAAGCGTGGAAAAAATGCCGCAGGAAGAATATCAGCAGTTTTTTAATGAGTTCAAAGCTGAGGAATACCGTCCGAAAGAATGGGCGGCTCTTGCTAAAAAAGCCGGAATGAAGTACGCGATACTCACCGCAAAACATCACGACGGTTTTTGTTTATGGGATACAAAGCTGACAGATTATAAAGCNACCAACACGCCTGCGGCAAGAGATTTGGTGCGCGAATATGTTGACGCGTTCCGCGCAGAAGGAATTAAAGTCGGTCTTTATTTTTCTATCGTGGACTGGCATCATGCCGACTTTCCTCATTACGAAGACTGGAATCATCCCATGCGGGAGAAAAAAGAATACAGCAACGAGAAGCGCGACTTAAACCGTTATCTTGATTTTATGCACGGACAGATACGTGAACTTTTAACGAATTACGGACACCTGGATATTATGTGGTTCGATTTTTCTTACGGCAAAATGGCAGGCGAAACATGGAGGGCTCAGGAATTAATCAACATGGTTCGATCTCTTCAGCCTCATATTATAATTGATAACCGCTTGGAAGGTTCAGGAGAAAAATCAGGAACGATCCTCACGGATAATCCTTCCGATTACGCGGGCGATTTTGCGTGCCCCGAGCAGATGGTTCCGCCGCAGGGAATAATTAACGAATCAGGAGACAGCGTTCCGTGGGAAGCCTGCTTGACTTTAAACTGCAACTGGGGCTACTGCGCCGCAGATCAGCACTGGAAACCGGCAGACATGGTTATCCGCATGCTGGTTGAATGTGTTTCAAAAAACGGCAATCTGCTTTTAAATGTTGGACCGGATGCAAAAGGAAGAATCCCCGATGCTTCGATAAAAATTCTTGAAGAAGTCGGAAACTGGATGGATAAAAATTCGCAGAGCATTTATAACTGCGGCATATCGGAATTCCCAAAACCGGACTGGGGACGTTTTACGCAGGATGGTAAAAAATTATACGCTCATATTTACGAGCCGCAGGCAGGCGCAATCTGTCTTATGAATATGGAAGGTAAGTTAAAAACCGCGCGTCATCTGTGCGACGGAAGCGAAGTGCGAATTCCAAAAAAAGAATGGAATCTAAGCGAATACAAAGAGCATGAATTTCTGTATCTGAAACCTGGACACGGAAACAATTATCCGCTGCCTGATAAAATCGACACAGTGGTAGAAATCACTCTCGCTTAAAATCCGTACGGAGCAGTTTTCAGAAAATGTAAAAGATTATATACTAATTAAAACAAGGGGGAAATATGACGGACATACAATCGATCGATGATCCGGAAGAATTGTTCAACATTGGAAACGCGTCGGGAATGATGCGTGATTACGCGGACGCGTTTTGCTGTTTCTTAAAAGCGGCGGAAAGAGGATATGCTCCGGCTCAGTGCAATCTTGCTTTCTGCTATGAAAAAGGTCTTGGCGTACCGCAAAATTTTGTAAAAGCAGTTGATTACTACCGCAAATCCGCAGAAAAGGATTATCCTCCGGCTTTGTGTAATTTAGGCTGGTGTTATGAAAGCGGTTTCGGCGTAACTCAGGATATAAAAAAAGCTGTTTCCTATTATGAAAAAGCGGCGGAAGGAGGATATGCTCCGGCTCAGGGAAATTTAGGGTTTTGTTATGCAAACGGAAACGGCGTTGAGAAAGATTTTAACGATGCTTTTAACTGGTATAAAAAAGCCGCATTACAGGGAAATACTTTTGCTCAGTTTAATTTAGGCGAGTGTTATATGCAAGGAAAGGGCGTAGCCGCGAGTATAGACAGGGCGATTGAGTGGTATAAAAGATCCGCGGAACACGGATACGCTCCGGCGCAAAACAGTCTTGGAACCTGCTATGAAAACGGAACCGGCGTTCCAAAAAATTCGCTTAAAGCGTATGAATGGTATAATTGCGCCGCCGCTCAGGGGCATATGTCCGCGAAACATAATATCGATAATCTTAAAAAACAGGGCGCAGTAAAACAATGAGTAAACTTTTTGTACCGGAAGGTTATCAGTCCATTCTGTCTGTTTATGAAACCCAAAAAGCGATAGGTAAAATAAAACGGCTGTTCGAGGAAAATCTTGCGCAGGCTCTTAACTTAAAACGCGTTTCCGCGCCGCTTTTTGTCGAGCCGCAGAGCGGTTTGAATGATGACCTAAACGGTATTGAAAGAGCTGTGGAGTTTGATATTAAAGATACCGGAACAAGCGCGGTAATTGTTCATTCACTGGCAAAATGGAAACGAATGGCTCTGTACAATTACGGTTTTCCTGTCGGTGAAGGGATTTATACCGATATGAACGCGATACGCCGCGATGAAGAAATGGACAACCTTCATTCCATTTATGTTGATCAATGGGACTGGGAAAAAATAATCGGTAAATCGTCGCGTAACGAGGAGTATTTAAAAACAACAGTAATCGCAATTGTGAATTCCGTCTGTGATACTGCCGAAAAAATCAAAGCGGTGTATCCTGCACTGAGCGTCAGTCTGCCGCGGGATGTAAAATTTGTTACAACGCAGCAGCTAGAGGATATGTACCCCGAAAAAACTCCTAAAGAGAGGGAGAACGCGTTTGTTAAAGAGCATAAAACTGTTTTTATAATGCAAATCGGCGGTATTTTAAAATCCGGCGTAAAACATGACGGACGTGCGCCTGATTATGATGACTGGACATTAAACGGCGACATAATGTTCTGGAGCGATGTATTAAACAACGCGGTAGAAATATCCTCCATGGGTATCCGCGTTGACGAAAAATCGATGGATTTGCAGCTAACAAAAGCCGGATGCGATAACAGAAGGAGTTTAAAGTTTCATAAATTGCTGCTGGAAGGAAAACTTCCCCTTACAATGGGCGGCGGCATAGGGCAGTCAAGGCTGTGTATGCTTCTTCTTCAAAAAGCGCACATCGGAGAAGTGCAGGTTTCCGTGTGGGATGAAAAAACCATCACAGGCTGCAAGGATGCCGGAATAAAAATTTTGTAAATTAAGTACCGGTATTTTCGTCAATTATTAATATTATTAATTAACGCTTGCCGCCCTTGTTTGCTTTTTTATTCCAGGCATCGTTTATTTTAACTTTTTCTTCTTTTGTAATCTTGGCTGTTTTTGTCGGAGAGCCTGATGTGCCGACAGGTATTCTCTTTAAAGGCGGAGCGGGAAGTTTGTCATGAATTTCCTGCAGCCTTAGCACTACAGAATTGTATCTGCCGGCAAGGATCATATCGTTTGCATGCTGGAGCGTAAGATCTTTATACTCTTTAATGATTCTTCCGATCTCGTCCCTGTCTTTAATGTTTTTATATTTGCTTACTTCAGCATCCACATTTATCATTTTTCTACCCTCTGTTAAAAATGTTGTTATCTGAGGCTTTTTCAAAACTTCAGTTTTTGGAAAAGCTGCCTTAGATTTCTAATTAAAATTATATCATTCTATGTGATAAAAATCAAGATGACCGCTTTGAATATTAAAAGAATTAAAAGATATGAAATATTTCTAAAATTTATACGAAACCATTGCCGCAACCCTGTAAAATTCCAGGCGCAGAGGATTTGATTTATCAAGTTTCCTCTCCTGATAATGCAGATTTTCCGTTCCGGCTGTAAAGTTCCTCCGCGATCTGAACTGCGTGATTAACGCGACGCTGAATTGTTCAGTGATTTGAAAGTTTAAAATATTTGAAATTCTCCAGCGGATTAAATTATCGCCCCAGTCTGTACGAGGTTTGCCGCTCTGGCTGCTTACTCCATTGTAAAGATAAATATCCATCTCCGCCATAAAAGCCGCCATGTTAAGGAAAAGCGGCATTTGATAGCCAAGAACAAAACTGCCGTAATAATTCCAGCCGTTGCGGTTCTCGCCTTCGTCTGCTTCAAAGTACCAGGCTTCGCCGTTTTTTGCACGGGTGTTTCCGTGGATGTTAATTTCGTGATATGTCTGGAAAACAACATGATTCCAGTCTCCGGGAAAAACCGCCGCAAGATCAAATTGAAAAGTTCCTCCGGCGTATGTTTTCCAGAGAAGCGCGTCAAAACCTTTGCCGTCATATTTACTTTCGCCGCCTGTATGAATTAAATTAAAACCTGTTCCGTAAATGTCGTTTCCAAAAAGATTCAGATGCCAGCCTGCTCCCAGTCTTCCGCCGGCGGAAAACACAAAAAACGCGACAGGCGTTAATTCGGCTTTGAAAGCGCCATTAAGCGATATGGGTGATATTTCCGCTGCTGCGCTTAGCTTAATGTTGTTACCCTCTGTTAAAGGACTTTTTCCCTGTAAAAACGGAAAAATAATGCTTTCGGTAAAGACAAGTTTTGCTTCCGGCAGTGACGAAACCTGCAGCAGCAATTCGCTTGACATTGTCATTCCGTTATTTTGCGCGATAAGCGTGTGTGATAATATTGTTAAAATCAATGATAAAACGATAATTTTCTTCATAAAAACCATTATAACAGATATTTTGAGAAAAGGTGACTGTCACCAAATTTAGCTTTTTTTAGAAAAAACTGTCGTTTTTTTGGATTTATTATATATAATTACTAATTTCTTTGACTTTGTTAAAATATGTCATATAATTTAATATGAAATAATTAGTTCAGGACGGATAGACAAATGAAGAAATTTAGAGACATTTCGGTTTTTATTATATTGATATGTATTTTTGCTGCTGCTTGTTATAACCCAATAATGGAAACATGGTGGGAAGAAGGAAATCAGCGCCAAGGACAACCTAGCGGCACCAGTTTTCCCGGAAGCAGCGGAGATAATTTCGGCGTTGTGGTTTTTGATGCAAATGGCGGAACCCCGCAGCCCAAAGCGATAAAAGTAGCCTGGGGTAGCACAATTGGAAGACTTCGTCCGATAAGCAAAGGCAACGACGGTTTCATCGGCTGGTTTGATGAAAACGGCGATCCGTGGGATGTCGAGACGCGTGAGGTAAAGAAAGAAGACGATACTGACGGCGACGGTTTTATCACTCTTACAATCAATTGGGTTGCTGTTAACGATCCGACGCCTATCTACACGGTGAAATTTGAAACATATCCGGCTTCAAGCGTTTCTTCGATACCTTCTAACGCGGTTAACATACCTGATCAATTTGTTGCCCGCGATGGCTTTGTTGTAAGACCTGTCGAACCTCCGGCTTTGCCTGCCGATAACCGCGCGTTCGCCGGCTGGTATACAAGCCTGGATTATCAATCACAATGGGATTTCTCCTTTCCTGTTGCGTCAAATCAGCCAACCAACGATATATTAACGCTTTACGCTAAGTGGGATGTAAACACCCACACTGTCCGTTTCGAGGCAAATGGCGGTACACGCCCTGACGGCATTACTCAATTGACGCATGCATTTACGATTTCTTTAAGTTATGGTCTTGTTCAGGATCCGGGTCCCCTTGTCAAAGAAGGTTATTCTTTTGCAGGCTGGTATATGGAAGATCCCACCTTTACGGGTTCGCCATGGAATTTTAACAAAAAAATTACTGACTCTGATGCTCCGTCAGTTGTTGGCGGCATTCCGCAGATAAATCCCCTTACCCTGTACGCAAAATGGGAAAGAAATATTTACAATGTTAATTTCGTGATTGCGCCTTCTGCTTCTCCGCCGCCTCCTGTGCAGAAAGTGCTTCACGGTAATACCGTTATCAAACCGGCGGCTGACCCGCAGAGCGGAGACGGACGTGGTTTCGCGGGCTGGTATAGGGAAAACACCTTTATAAATCAATGGAATTTTGATAATCCTGTTACTTCCACAATGACATTGTATGCCAAGTATGTAACCCAGACACGCACCGTACATTTTCAGGTAAACGGCGGAACTACGCCGGGCGGTATGGATTTTCTTCCAAACCGGACTATATTTGTTCCTGATGGAAAAATTATTGATCCCGGTACATTGAATAGAGAAGGGTTCTCATTCGGCGGCTGGTTTACAGACCCTGAGTGTACCATTCAATGGAACTTTAGTACCGCTGTTACGCAGCCGGATAACACCGCGGGTGAAGACCCCATGTATTTATACGCCAAGTGGACTATGAACCCTCACACTGTAACGTTTTACATCGATGGAGCCCAGAACGCAAGTCTGACTCAATCCGTTATACATGGCGAGAGAGTTAAGATACCGGTTGTAAGCAGTCCCGGTTATACTCTGAACGGCTGGTATAGGAATTCAAATTATACCAGTGCATGGGACTTTGATAATAATACGATTACAGCCAATACAGCGCTGTATGCCAAATGGGATGTTGCGCAGTATCTTGTCCGGTTCCACTTAGGCACGGGCGTAGGAGATGCCGCGAATCATATTCCTCAGTTTGGTACGCCGGCGGGACAGCCGTATCATGAAGAGTATTATAAAAGCGGCGACAGGATAATTGAACCTTATATGCCCGCTCTCCCCGAAAATGATACGACAAGCTGGTCATTTTTAGGGTGGTATACCTATTTTGATCTTTCTCCTTCTGCAAGCGAAGTGGCTACAGTTACCGGTAGTTCTGCGTCATGGCGTGAAAGCAATCTTCATCCCTATAATTTTAATACGCTTGTACAAAATAATGATACTTATACAGATGGCGGTGTCCAAGTTTTTAACCTTTACGCAAGGTGGGTTCCGCCTGTGGCGGACATGGTATGGGTTCCTCGGGGAAGTTTTACTATGGGTGATTCCTCAGTTTCGGGCAGTCCTGCAGCGTACCACGCATATCCGACGCGCCGCGTCAGGGTAGACGGTTTCTACATAAGCAAGTTTGAAGTAACTGAAGTTAATTCCCCGAACAATACGATCAGAAGTTACGCGGCTGTAATGGGAACCAACCCAAGCCAATTTTCAAAGAACACTAACCGCCCTGTAGAAAGGGTATCATGGTATGACGCGATTGATTACTGCATGAAGCTCAGCGCCAGCGCAGGACTTAGCCAGGTGTATTCGATGAGCGGTATATCAAGAGCGCCAATATCCGGAACAGGAAGCCCCGGTATACAATCGATAACTAATGCAACTGTAACGCAGACATTGACCGACAGAACCGGTTATCGCCTGCCCACAGAAGCCGAATGGGAATACGCCGCAAGAGGCGGAAACGGCTCGCCCGGAGATTTTACATACTCGGGAAGCAATGATCCCAATGCAGTGGCATGGTACAATGAAACCGTCAAAGGTCGGCCTCCTGGAGATCAGGCTACTCAACCGGCGGGAAGTAAACAGCCTAACAACTTGGGTATCTACGACATGAGCGGAAATGTGTCTGAATGGTGCTGGGACTGGTTTGCTTCATACAAGGATAATTATTTTGCTACCTCCGCAGCAGGCAGTAATCCGTTAGGTCCGTCTTCAGGAACTGAGCGTGTAAGACGCGGAGGCGGCTGGAGCAATACCGCCGGCAATGTGCGAAGCGTTGTGCGCAACAGCAGCACGCCCGACAACGCCAACTGGGTTGTAGGGTTCCGTGTTGTGCGGGGACCGGGAACGATTTGGTAAAGTGGTATTTCGCGCTTTGGCGCTGAGATCGCAGACTGTTCGATACTTTTTGTTTATTGTAATTATTCGCCCATTACGCGCACATGAACTTTTCGTGTGCGCGGTCCGTCGTATTCGTTAAACCAAATGCCCTGCCATGTGCCGAGAAGGAGTCTTCCGCCTGTAACAATGATTGTTATTGAAGGTCCCACAAGGCTCGTTTTTGTGTGAGCCGCAGAGTTTCCTTCGCTGTGGTGAAATTCACGGCGGTCCGGCGAGATTAAATTAAGCGAAAGATTTACATCGCGCGGCACATCGGGATCCGCGTTCTCATTGATTGTTACAGCCGCCGTGGTGTGCGGAATAAAAATCACGCAGATCCCTTCGTTCACGCCGGAAGCGGCGACTATCTTTTGCACCTGACCTGTTATGTTGATCCAGTCGGCAGCGCCTCCGGTTTTTACATTGAATTTCGATAAAGCCGTCATATTAATTTAATTAATATCAATATATCTGCTTTATATCAACCAGTCCGTTTCTGTTTAAGGATACTGAAGGATTTCCCCTGTATGCCACTGAACCTAAGCCGTCTGCGTCGATCGAAAGTTTTTCGGAACAATTAACTTTTAACGCGCCTGCTCCCGAAAACTTTATTTTAGTTTCCCGCGTTAAAAGCGACAGCGCGTCAACTTCTCCCGCGCCGTCCATGTCAAAATTTGCCGAGTCCGCTTTACCTGATAATAAAAGTCTTCCGGCTCCCGATATATCAACAGAAAGTGATTTTACATCAATCTCAGCCCTGCTGTCGCCTGCTCCCGTAAAATTGATTTCCAGCGAATCGGATATTATTTTATCCATGGATATAAAATTACAGGCGCCGTTGATTATCAGCCGGTTTAATTCCGGAGCTGAGACAGTCAATACCGGATTGCTGGCGGAATTATGACGGATTCTTTTTGTTGTGCGTATAGTTAAATCGTTATTTTTTACTTCGATAATGTAAAACTCCCGCAGATTCGGCTGAACCGACAATGTAACAGTATCGGAGGCTGCGGAATAATAGCGGATGTCGCAGGAGCTGTTAACTTTTATGCCGTTGTATTGTCCTACTTTAAACTCATAAGTTTCAGGAGCGCCTCTTCCTGCCTCGGCGTTAAAATCAAAAAGGTTAACGATTATGCAGCTGTTCAAAAAGACGACTATTAAAGCCGCTGACGTTATGCGAAACACAGATATTAAATTTCTTTTCATAAATTGATCCTCCTTTCCAGTAATTTTGATGTTAAAACAAATAATCCTGCGGCTTCCAGCAGTGTAAACAGGACGTAAAAAGGAATCGCTGCCGGACTGTTTACCGTTAAATAAATAATAAATAAGTGCCGCTGGACTTCGCTGAACGGTATCATAACAAGCTGAAGCAGGCTTATAACGTAGAAACAGGCAAACGCCAGAAGCACTGCAAGAAATCCCGATGCCGGCAGTTTAAAAAATATTGATTTTTTCATCGTTACGCAGAAGATGATAACCGTTAGTAACAAGATATAACTAACTATTGCCAGCAATATAAACCAAAGAATATGAAATAAATGAGCGCCGTGCGCGAGTACACCGCTCCAGAACATCTGATGCATGTCATTGCCTATCATGTTAAACGAAAGCCAAACCTGCGCGACTATAACACAGGTTAAAGTTATAACATCCATCACAGTCATTGTAATTATGCTTGCAAGCAGAATCTTCCAGCGCGGAACAGGCGTTAACATGTCAAGATAAGCGCCGGGAGCCAAAAACATTCTGCGTCCTATCGAAACATCGCCCGCGATGTTAGCTGCAAACATAACCGCTATTGATACGCCGCAAAGAGAAACGGCGGTAATATGAGCGGGAAGCGGCAGCAGACCAAGCGATCCCAGAATAATGAAAACCGTGTTCATTATAAAAATAACCGCGAACGCAGGACCTCTGAAAAAAAGACCTGCTTTAATTGCATATTTAAACTGCGTCTTCATTAAATACCTCCAAATAAGCCTGTTCCACTGTCTGACCTCTCTCTTCGCGGATTGTATCGCACTCGCCAGAAAAAACGATTTTACCTTTCGATAAAAAATAAACGCTGTCGAATATGCGCTCGATATCTTTTACAAGATGCGTTGACACAAGCGTAGATGCGTTTTGCGGCTGCATCGCGATTATTGCGTCTATTACTTTCGTTTTGCCGACAGGATCGATGCCGTCAAGCGGTTCATCTAGAAGATACAATTTTGTTTCGCGCGAAAAAGAAAGTCCCAGAACAAGCCTTTCTTTCATCCCCTTCGATAATTTATTGATAAACGTATTTTGAATTTTTTCCAGATCCAGAATTTTTATAAGTTTATCGGCGCGGCTCTGCGAATAGTCGCTGTACATCTCACGATAGAAAGTAAATCCGTCGCTTACCTTCATCCATTGCGGAAAGACAAGAGTATCGGGGCAAAAGCTGATAGTCTTTCTTGATTCCGGTCCATGCGGGGCGTTTTGATAATATTGAATCTGACCGGCTGTTGGCTGAAGTAATCCCGCGACAGTTTTTAAGAGAGTTGTTTTTCCCGACGCATTTGGTCCCAATAGTCCGACAATCCGCCCGGCTGTTATTGACATATCAACGCCCTGTAAAGCGTCACAGCCTGCGAATTTCTTCTCAAGACCTGTTATGTGCAAAACCATCGCGGAGAGATTCGCCTCATTCTGCGGTTCATGAATTGTTTCCATGTTTTTTTCCTCCTTTCATAAATTTTTCAAGTTCTTCAAGGATTTCCTTGTCCGCGCATCCCAGAGCGCGCATTTCTTCCACAAATTTGCTTTGCGAAGCCGCCGCAAGTTCGCGGCGTCTTTTTTTAATCATCTGTAAGTCCTCCGTAAAAAAATATCCGGTTCCTCTTTTACTGCCAATCAGCTCCTCCCGTTCCATCTCCTGATACACGCGCTGCGCGGTGTTCGAATTCACTTTAAGCAGCGCCGACAGATCGCGGATAGACGGAATGCGTTCTCCCGGGGCGATATCTCCGCGCACAAACGCCTGGCAGAACTGGAGAATTATCTGACGGTAAATCGGGCTCCGGTCGTCAAACGCCAGCCTCCATTTTTCATACATAACTACCTCCGTATGTGTACTATAACACTAGCACACTAGGAAAATATTGTCAAGCGCTTTTTTAAAAAAAGTGACAGTCACCTTACAAAGTGACTGTCACCGTAGTATAATCAGATATGAATGAAAAACCTGAAAATTTTACGGACGGTATTCATAATGATGAATACGAGAACGAATATCTGCAAATTCGCCTTGAAGCTTCGCAGCTAGTAAATGTTACGGGGCGTCAGCTTGAGTCCCTGAACGGCAAGTGGAACTTTGGAGCCGACCTCTACGACACCTGCCGCCGCGGTCATTGGTTCAGTCAGGAGCGATGCAATGCCGAAGGGCGCGAGTTTCCGCTTGATTTTAACTGGGAAAATTGGGAGCAGATTAATGTTCCTTCCTGCTGGAATCTGCAAAAAAAGGAACTTCATTATTTTGAAGGTTTTGGAGTTTACACAAGGACTTTCAGATATTTTCCCAGGCAGAAGGATGAGCGCCTGCTGCTGCGTTTTGAAGGAGCCGCATACAGAACATCAATTTTTTTAAACGGAAAATTTATCGGAACTCATGACGGCGCTTCAACTCCCTTCAATGTTGATGTCACGGATGTTGTAAAAACCGATAACCGCATCGTTGTTTCAGTGGACGCGCGCCGCAGTCATCTCCGCCTTCCGATGGAAAACACCGACTGGTTTAATTACGGCGGCATTTACCGCGATGTAAATCTTGTCCGCCTGCCGTCTTCTTATATTAAAGACTGGTTTGTTCGCCTCGATAAAAATGATAGTTCGATGATCCTTGCTGATGTTTATACTTCAAATATCGATAATAAATCACCTGCGTCTATCGTTTTGGAAATTCCTGAACTGGGAATAAAGCAGGAAATCAAAATTGATAACGGAAAAGGCGAGGCAAAGATTCCGGCGCAGCCGCAATTATGGAGTCCCGAGAGTCCTAAACTTTATGATATAACATTTTCTTTTAATTCAGACAAAGATAAAGTATCAGACCGCATCGGTTTTAGATCGATAACCAAAAAAGGCTGTGAAATATTTTTGAACGGCAAAAAAATATTTTTAAAGGGCGTCTGCGTTCACGAAGATCATTTCGCGCTTGGCAAGACAACAAGCGAAGAAATTATACGTTCTACAATCCGCGATTTAAAAGAGATGAACGGCTATTACCTCAGGCTTGCGCATTATCCGCATGATGCGCGTTTTGCACGCATTGCCGACGAAGAAGGCGTTTTGCTCTGGGAAGAAATTCCCGTTTACTGGTCGATAGCTTTTGACAATCCTGGAACCTATCAGGACGCGGAAAATCAGCTAACGGAGCTGATTTTAAGGGATCGAAACCGCGCAAGTGTTATCATCTGGTCGATAGGAAATGAAAACGCCGATACAGATTCTCGTCTTGATTTTATGTCGCGCCTTGCGAAAAAAGCGAAACAGCTTGACGACTCGCGCTTTGTATCGGCAGCCTGTTTAATAAAACACGAAAAATTAAAAATAGAAGACCGCCTTGAAGAATTTTTGGATGTTATCGGCATAAACGAATATTTCGGCTGGTATGATCCGGATTTTGAAAAACTTCCTGTGTTACTTGCAAATTCCAATCCGTCCAAACCTGTGCTGATTTGCGAGTTCGGCGGCGATGCGCGTCTTGGACACCGCGGCACTATCGACGATTTGTGGACAGAGGATAAACAAAAATACATCTACGAAAAGCAGGTGGAGACTTTTAAAAAATGTCCGTACATTGCAGGAACCACGCCGTGGATATTTTACGATTTCCGCTGCCCGCGCCGCCTAAACCGTTATCAGGAAGGATTTAACCGCAAAGGTTTAATAGACGCAGATCGCGTAACGCGTAAACCGGCGTTTTATGTTATGCAGGAATTTTATAAAGATTGATTTCCTGCATCGCCAGCCGATTCAGCTTTTATATAGAATCTCCACACTTTATCAGCTTATCTTGAAATTATACGGTTCAATCTTTTCACAAAATCCGCCGGGTCTTTAAGCTTCACGCCTTCTACAAGAAGCGCCTGATCGAATAGAACGCCGGAGATGTCGGCGATGCGCTCTTCGTCTTCCATGTCTTTAAGACTTGTAATAATCGGATGATCGCCGTTTACTTCGAGGATTGGTTTAATTTCTGTCATCGAAGTTTGCCCCATTGCCTTAAGCATCTGCGCCATCTGCATAGACGGATCGTTTTCATCGGCGACAATGCAGGACGGCGAATCGTGAAGGCGGCGTGAAAGTTTTACGTCTTTTACCTTGTCGCCCAGAGCTTTTTTGATCTTTTCGATGACAGGTTTCGCCTCTTTTTCGGCATCCTTGTCCTTCTTTTCACCTAACTCTTCATCCGCACCCGCGCGGTTAACGGCTTTTAATTCCCAGCTCTGGCTTTCGGTCTTGCCATCTGCGCCATGAGTTTCCCTGCGGTAATTATGAAGAGTCGGAATTATTAAATCGTCGATATCATCGTCCATGATGAGAACTTCAATTTCTTTTGCGCGGTATGCTTCAAGAAGCGGAGATGAGCGCAGGGTTTTTTCCGCCGCCGCTCCGTTGCCGCCGCCTGTGATGTAGTAAATATGCTTTTGATCGCTTTTCATGCGGCTGACATAATCCGCGAAACTTGTCCACCCTTCAACAGCCGTGCTTTTAAAACGCACCAATTCCTGAATTAATTCGCGGTTTCCAAAATCCTGATAAAGCCCTTCTTTTAACGGACGGTTAAACTCGCCGATAAAACTTTCCCACTTTTCTTTGGCTTCACCGCCGCCTGAGACCGCGTTATCTGCCATTTGTTTAAATTCAGAGAGCAGTTTTTTAACCGACGCGTTTTTTATGTTTAATAAAATTTTATTCTGCTGTAAAATCTCGCGGCTTACATTGAGAGGCAGGTCTTCAGAGTCGATTACGCCGCGCACAAATCGAAGGTAAGTCGGCATCAATTCTTTATCATCATCGGTGATAAAAACGCGTTTTACATAAAGTTTAACGCCCGGTTTATAATCGACGTTGTATAAATCGAACGGCGCTTTTTTTGGAATGAAAAACAGGGTAGAGTACTCAAGGGTTCCCTCCGCTCTTGTATGAATGTAGTGTAACGGCGCGTCGCTGTCATGTCCGAGTTGTTTGTAAAATTCGTTGTAATCTTCTTCTTTTAACTCGTTCTTTGCACGCCGCCAAAGAGCTGTGCCGGAATTTATTCTGTCGGTTTTTGTTTTACTGCCTTTTTCATTTCCTTTGTCGTCCCACTCTTTTTCATCATAGGTAAGATAAATGGGAAACGCCACATGGTTGGAGTAACGCTTGATAATATCCTCGATCGACCATCTGTTAGCGTATTCAATCCCCTCATCGCTTAAATAAAGGATAACCGTTGTCCCCTGACTGCCGCGTGTAGTATTGCCTTCGGCAATATGTTCAATTTGAAAACCTTCCTTTCCGTCACTCGACCATTTCCACGAGGCGTCTTCATTCGCTTTCCTGCTGATAACATCGATTTTTTCGGCAACCATAAACGCCGAATAAAAACCAACGCCGAATTGCCCGATAAGATTGGAATCTTTTTTTGCGTCCTCTGCGAGTTTTTCCAGAAACGCCCTTGTGCCCGAACGCGCGATTGTTCCCAAAGAATCAATTAAATCGGCTTCGTTCATGCCGATTCCGTTATCCGAAATTGTCAATGTTTTATTTTCTTTATCAAAAGAAATGTCGATACGCGGATCGAAGCTGAGCGTCTTATACGCTTCGTCCGCTACAGTCAGATACTTCAGCTTGTCCAGAGCATCAGAGGCGTTTGAGACAAGCTCTCGAAGAAAAATCTCGCGGTTAGAATACAGCGAGTGAATGATTAGATGCAGTAATCTGCTTACTTCAGTTTGAAATTGATGTTGTGCCATACCGGGCTCCTTGCGGAATTAATTTATATAGTTTAACTCATAATATAGAAAATGAAAAAAAAAGTCAAATGATGGAAAGCCGGCAGCTCTCAACTTGACATAACCGCGGTAATTCAATAAAGTGAAAGAACTTGCGGGGCTGTAGCTCAGTTGGCTAGAGCGCTTGAATGGCATTCAAGAGGTCAGGGGTTCAATTCCCCTTAGCTCCAGGAAAAGTAATCATACAGGTAAAAAAATAGTTCGCAACAATAAAATATTTATGACTCTATAGAAGCTGCAGGAGCTAAGGGGAATTGAAACTTTTTTGCGACCTGAAGGAGCCGGAAGGCTCCGTAAGGTAAACCGGCATGGATGCCGGTTTAGCAAAAAAGGCGGTCTGGAACTCCGAAGCAGGATGCTGAGGAGTGGAAGGCAATTCCCCTTAGCTCCAGGAAAAGTAATCATACAGGCAAAAAAAATAGTCCACAACAATAAAATATCTATAACTCTATAAAAGTTTCAGGAACTAAGGGGAATTGAAACTTTTTTGCGAACTGAAGGAGCCGGAAGGCTCCGTAGGATAAACCGGCATGGATGCCGGTTTAGCAAAAAAGGCGGTCTGGAACTCCGAAGCAGGATGCTGAAGAGTGGAAGGCAATTCCCCTTAGCTCCAGGAAAAGTTATCATACAGGCAAAAAAGTCCGCAACAATAAAACATTTATAACTCTATAAAAGTTGCAAGAGCTAAGGGGAATTGAGACTTTTTTGCGACTTGAAGGAGCCGAAAGGCTCCGTAGGGTAAACCGGCATGGATGCCGGTTTACCAGCCTATTCAACCTTGAACCGGGAAACTTCCCTCATCAGCGTATCAACTTTTTCATGGTTTTTTGCGGTTATATCGTTGACCTGGTTTACAGCGACATTAATTTGGTCTGCGCCTGTAGCCATCTCGTTCATGCCGCCTGTAATTTCCTGGGTAATAATTTCTAGATTTTTGCCTTCCCTTATTACCTCTCCCGAACCTTCCTGCATTTC
>JGI24694J35173_10000107_pt1 | contig 71401 bp, 65 predicted proteins | sample TergutCo191P1_FD_35173 | JGI IMG/M metagenome (IMG submission 35173) | reverse complement strand
CCACTGTGCTATTTTCATCCTCATAATCGGTAACATCAGGGTCAAAAACAAAGCTGTCATTCTTAACCCCTAAATTTTCAACTAATAATTCATTGTAAGACTCTAACGCTTCCTTAAATTCAAAAATGTTTTTACGCACATATCTATCTAAAGTTTTAGCAGCAGGAAATATCTTTTCAACTAATACATCTACTAATTTTTCGCTCATCGTCAGAAGCGTCGATGTTAGGAGCTTGTCTGTATATTGGATATTTTCAATTTGCGAACCCGCAGTAAAATACCGTTCATACTCATGGCAAAAACCCTGTAGTGTTATCTCGTTGTCACACACTCTATCTACATATTTGTTATACCGTAGCTTCAGTCTATTCGCCTCTGGTTCAGATCTTGCAATAAACCTCAGTAGTGGCTCACTTTCGATAAATTCCTTGAAGCTATACTTAGCAATCACACGCTCAAACTCCTTGAGTGCTGATTCATATTGTGCGGAGGACACCTCTGGTGCGGGTGTTTTTTTGTTGCCCTTCAACTCATTCTTAGAAGCGACATTGTTCTCGGTTAGTAACAACAGCCCCATCACAAAATCCTTATAGTCTTCATGGTTTAAGCTTTTTGTGATTTCCTCAAATCCTTCCAGCTCTTCCTTTAATCGTTTGAATGTAACCTTTTCCCCGTGCTTAGAGGCGGGGCTATTTTCATTGTCTAGGTCAAACAGCAATTTGTATATATCCAAGACATCCCACTGTATGTCTTTTCTCTCTCCTTTCAGGATGCGTCCCACTGTAGACCTATCACACTTCAAACATTCAGCCATACGGATATTTTTTAGTGCCCATATTTTTTTCACAATAGAAAAAACATCTTGCCAAGTAATGTTCATCGTCTGCCCCCTCCGTAAGTCGAAGTTAAATTTGTTGCACGACGCTGATGTTTGTTGCACCGCGGCAATATAGAGCGAAATCCCTTATATAATCAAATCATTGAAAGTTTCGTAAAACCAGTCACCCATAATTCTACCACAAAAACCTTGTGTTTCCAATGGGAAATTTGCTTGGTTTGCCATCTTCAAAGGTTCTGTTAAACACGAACAGGCCGTGATTAAAGGAGGGAGGGGCGTTATTAAAGTAACATTTTCAACGACGGCAATACAGCACCACCAGCACCACCAGCACCACCAGCACCAAAAAATTCTACTAAACTTGAAGGGGTGTATCAGCATGTTTGATTTATTCAACGACAACCGCGAGCTTTTTGAAAAGCTTGACGACACCAAGAAGTCCTTGCACAAGACGCAGAAACAGCGTAAACGCAAGAAGAAAAATGGTAAAAAGACCAAGGAGCTTGATAAAAAGATTGCCAAGCTCACTAAGAAGTATAAGAAATTGAAGAAAGCCACTAAAGGCAAATCATCCCGCAGCGTATGGGATAAAGTCATTGTTGGCTCTAGCCCGATTGTCGTCAACCGCGTTTTTGACTTAATCGAGGTTAGCATCAAGAGTCGTGCAAAAAAATAAAATTGCGAGTTCTTCTTCTTCCCCTTGCAAAAATGCCTCTATTGCAGTGATTTTACGGCAATAATCAGCGCGCAAGCCGCAGGGGAAGAAGGAGAAGAACGCTATAGGAGGATGTTAATTTATGTATCCAAAGAAGCGAATTAAAAAATACAAGCGCAGGAGCCTTGAGTATTACGCCAAGGTTGGTGTGCCGTTTGAACTTGATTTTGTCCGCGCTAAGGAGAACTTGCTTATCTATCGCATTAAGTTTGTGGCAGGCACAACCGAGGGTAGAATCCGGCAATATCTAAGAGATGTGGCTCAGATGCTCAAGGTGCAGTTATTTCAACTTCATCGGACAGGCAGGGATTTATTCCTTATCGTCGCCAAAGACAAAATGCTTGATAATCGCTTGTTGCGGATTATAGCAAATCCGCAATACCCCGAACATACAAAAGGTATGCGGATTCCGTTCGTCATAGGATATGGCGTGCTAGAACAGCCCATCATAGTTGATTTGCCTGAGTATATCCATTGGCTATTTGGAGGCTCTAGCAATTCCGGCAAAACAGTCGGCCTCAAATGCCTCATAATCAGCATAATTTGTAGCTGCTCGCCGGAAGATGTGAATTTGATTCTCTACGACGGAGCTTCCAACCTGGCACAATTCGACGGTGTACCCCATCTCTCCGGTGATGTTATGCAAGACCCCGAAAGCGGGTTTGATGCAATTATGAAGCTGTACGAAAAGATGGAGTGGCGTATTAAACTGAAGAGGGAAGACATCGAGGAATATGACCGGCAGCCATTCATTGTAGGCGTGTTTGATGAGTTTATCTCGCTTATCGCAAGCATCAGTGATAGGAATATGGCAAAACAGCTAACTGATAAGATGTCCCAACTTTTGCGCCGGGGTAGGCACGCAAAAATCCATATGGTGCTGGCCGCTCAAGACCCGCTGATTAAGGATATGAAATGCGATATTGGCAACGCATCGTCGCGGTTGGGGTTTACATGCACCAAGCCAAACTATTCGATGACAATACTGGGTGAAAGCGGTGCCCAAAATTTATCGGGTGATGGTGAAATGTACTTCAAATCCAATAAACACACCGGGCTTGTGTATATCAAGGGTGCATATATTTCATCGGATGAGATTGATGCGGTATGTAAGCATATCTGTGCCAAGTACGAAGATGGCGATTGGGATGACAGCCGCAGGTTTACGTTGGATGATGAGGGTTTTGGCGAGTCTGAGCTTGGTGCCGGGGCAGGCACACCTGTACTGACGGAACAGGAAATCGAAGATAGGCTCTTTGCAAAAATCATTCTATGGGCTTTACAGCGCGAAACCGTGTCAGCCCAACAGATCAAAACTGATTTTAACATGGGTTGGCCGCGGGCCAACATGCTCCTCGATAGGTTGAACGAAATTGATATTGTTGATGACCCTTATGGGAAGCAGCCGAGAAAGGTGATACCTGCTTGTGTCGAAGACTTGCCGGAAGATGTTATTGATTTTTTGGAGAGTCAGGGGTATACCGCAGAAGGCGGAGAACCAAATCTGCCTGAATAGCGTTGCATGACAATACGCAATCGCACAGCTACTATTCACAATTATATATTTTTTATATGTGCAAACGTGCAAGTGCGTAAAAATGTCATAAGACATACCCATTTGTCAATAAGATTTATAAAGTCGAGGGAGGAGGATGTTCTCATGAGACGGCAAAAAAAGGAGATTAAGGCGGTCATAATGCCGCCGAAAAATGAGCATACGCTCCGGTTATTTGAAAAAAAGATGTGCGATTTCTATGCCTCGCAAGTTGAGCAGAGACTCCGCCCCTTGCCCAAGAACCAAAAATTAGAGGTAGTGGATGCCTTGATAGCATCTACCTATCAATAGACCTCGCACCACTAATAAGCTCCCAGACATAAACAGGGGGCTTATTTTTTTGCCATTCCCACCGTTTGACAGTGGTTTCCCAAACACCTAGAATTTTAGCAAGCTTCTTTTGAGTCAGCCCGTGTGCTTTTCGATATGCTTTAATTTCCGCACCCGGTTCTTCTATTAAAAAGATTTGGTACGGGCTGCAACAGAAATACTTGTCCCTACCACATGCAAGCGCAATCTCCATCAACCGCCGGACATCCATGTGTTCCTCTATTATTTGACCGTTTTCATAGCTGATTAGTGTGGTGCGGTCCATGCCGATTTTTTTTGCAAGCTCCCGCTGGAGCAAGCCGGCAGTCAATCGTGCATACTGGAGCTTGTCCGCCACGGTTTTAAGTTCACTTGTACATAGCTTCATAGCGGTGGTTAGTCGCTTGGCTTTCAAAATCTTTTTTTGCCCCACTTCATCGGGGTAGATTTCGTAAGGTATGATGTTTTCATCTGCATCGGAGATATGCAGATTCAGTCGTTTATGACGCAGCGGAGAAAATGTTACCTTTGTAATACTATTGCATTGTTAATACACGTGGCGGCGTAGGTGGCGAGCCTCGTACCCATATTAAGTTTGAAGGATTCGATGGCTTTGATTAGGCCGATGGTGCCGACAGAGATGAGGTCCTCGCTGTCTTTGGCGTGGTTGCCGTATCGTTTGGCCATGTGTGCCACGAGTCGCAGGTTGTGCTCTATGAGTATATTTTTGGCGTCGTCACAGCCGCTGGCGTATGCTTGTAGGTATTTTCGTTCTTCCTCGTTGCTTAGGGGCATGGGGAAAGAATTGCCCCCGGCCAAGTATCCTGTGAGAAAAAATCCCTCCAGCAAGTACAATAGCCCAAACATGTGTCACCTCCCGCGTTCTCGGCCGGACTGTCCATGAGAACAGTAAGCCGGGTGGGAGCCTATACTCCTCGCACCTGCATCATATGCAGGCGCGGGGAGCTATGTGCTTGTGGCGGTTGTATTACTAAGGAAGGAATTGGCGCGGGATGTCCACATGGAGGTAGGTTTCGGGGACAACGCCGCTGATTATCGTATCCACCAGGGAAACGTGGCGGTTTACCGCCACCTCAAAGGATTGGACGGGGTTGATGATGCGCACCACGGCCTCCACGTTGAGCCATACGGCAAAATGCACCTGATTGATGCCCACGGCGGTAAAGCGGGAATCGTAGTTTACCAGGGCGTTGCCGATGGGGGCCATGGTGAAGGTGAAGTGGGGCCCCACCTGGGCCAGGGTATCCAGGCCGAAGGCCATGCCGATGGGTACGCTGACGATTTCCGGTTCCAGGTTGTTCAGCCGCTCGGAGATGCGCATGGCGGCTATGTTGCACATGTCGTTGACCAGCACGGTATTGACGCTAAGCACCGGGCCTCCCGCTGTGGCGTCCATGCGCTGGGTGTAGAAGTCTGCGGCGGTGATGCGGTTTTCCCGGATGATTTCCTGGATGACGTCGTTGATGACATTGTTGATATCGGTTTGCAACTTTAGCTCTGCGGCGTCCAGCACCAGGGGCAAAATGGTGCGGTCGAAACGGTAAAAGCTGTACACAAAGGCACCCAGCAACAGCAATACCATGGCCAGGGCGATATAGCGGCGGGGAATGCGCAGGGGCTTACGGTTCCTGCGCCAGATATGGTAGCGTTGCCTCCAGCTTCGGCGGATGCGTCTGCGCCTCATGTGTAGCCCCTTGCTTACAGTGGTTATTCATTGTATGCGGCGGGGGGCTTGGGGTATTTCAGCTATCAAAGCCGCCTTTGATATAAAAGGAAAAGGAAATGTCCTCTCCGCTGTCAAGCATGAACTCCTCGTGGACGGGCGCGCCCCAGCTGTCGTCGCCGCCTACGCCCATGCGCTTGGGGCTGACGCGCAGGACGGTCTTGTCCGTGTCCGGCAGTTCGCAGGGGTATGCGGCGTTTTCCAGCTCGTGGGGGGTGTAGGGAATGGCCGAAAATTCGAAGGGCGTATCGGCGAAGGTAAGGAGACTGCCGCCGCAGGGGGCCGTGAGCTGTACCCGGCGGGTGCCCGTCCGGTTGCCGCATTCCTGGGGACGGAGATAGGGGGTGAGGGCGGCGGTGTATTCGTAGATGCCGAGCCTGGCACCGGTGAGCCGGTCCCGGTAATTCTCCTCCGGGCCCATGCCGTAGAATTTTACTTTGCTGTATTCGCCGGGGAGGGTGAGCAGGAACCCGGCCTCCGGCAGTGGGGGCAAATGGGGCTTCCCGTTATACGTGAAGTCGATTTTCACTTCCCCGCCGCCATAAACGGTGTACTTTACCTGGCAGGTGGTGTCCACCGTGGGAAGCTGATAGATATAAGTCACCACGCAGGAGTGCTCGCTCTCGCTGATTTCCGGCTCCCCGGTGTGGGCATAAAGGCCCGCCACCTTCCACGCGGACAGCTTCGCGTCGTTTTGGTTGCCCAAATCGTTGTCCACGGGCGCGCGCCAGAAATTGGGCACCACGGGCCCACGGAGCAGTTCTTTCCCCCCGGTTTTGTAGGAAACCAGTCCTTTTTTCTTGGAAAAATAGCAGGAGAAGCCGTCCCCCCGTACACTGATATTTTCCAGGCCCTTGGCGATTTTCACCCGTTTTTGCGAAGGCTGATGGGCGGTGTCGCCTTTTTTTATCACATGCTGGCCGCTGGCCACCTCGTGGGCGAACTCGCTCCATGGGGCAAAGCCCAGGGATTTCAAGGAAAAATTGAAGCTATATTCGCCGCTGGGGCAATCCCCGGGCAAGCGGAGGACATTTTCCAGCACGCGTTCCTCCCCCGGAGGCAAATGGAGCACCGAGCCGAACTCCGCGAAGTAATCCCCGCTATAATACGCCCCATCGCGTAAAACGGTGACGGAAAACACAAAATCCTTCAAGTCCGTGAACAGGTAATTATTTTTCACCCGGAGGTTCGTGCCTTCGGCTCTAAATGAAACATTTTGATAACAGCCCTTCACCTCCTGCATCTTGGGGGAAGGGGTGCGGTCCGCAAACATAATACCGTTGCCGCTGAAATTCCCGTTGTGGGGGAAATCCCCAAAGCTCCCGCCATACCCCAAAAACGACTTGCCGGAGGGGGTTTTCGTCAGTATGGCCTGGTCGATGAAATCCCAGATAAAGCCGCCCTGATAGGCAGGAAACTCCTCCAAAAGGGCTTGGTATTTATCCAGCGCGCCGCAGGAATTGCCCATGGCGTGGGCATATTCGCACAAAATAAAGGGCTTGCCGGGGTGCTGTGTGAGATATGACCGGATTTCCCCCACTTTTGTGTACATTTTGCTGGTGATGTCGCTTACGTCCTCGTAGCCCGGTATGGCCCACCACACCCCTTCGTAATGAACCAGCCGGGTGTCGTCCTTTTCTTTCAGAAATTGGTACATCTTCCGCAGGTTTTCCCCGGCGTCGGATTCGTTGCCCAAGGACCAAATCAGCACACAGGCCAGGTTTTTGTCCCGGTTGAACAACGAATTTACCCTGTCCAGCACAGCATCCGTCCACTCCGGCTTGCTGGCGGGAATGACATGGGCGGGGTCCTTGCCCATATACGCCTCGCTCCAGGTGCCGTGGGTTTCCAGATTGGTTTCGTCGATGACATACAGGCCAAACTCGTCGCACAAATCGTAGAAGGCCGGGGCGTTGGGATAGTGGGAGGTGCGCACCGCGTTGATATTGTGCCGCTTCATTTGGATGACGTCGGCAATCATCTCCTGGGTGGAGATGGCGCGGCCCCGGGTGGGGGAAAACTCGTGCCGGTTCACGCCCTTGAACAAAATGCGCCTGCCATTGAGCATCATAACGCCGTCCACCAGCTCAAAGCGGCGGAAGCCGATTCTATAGGGGACAATTTCAATTATTTCTCCATTTTTGTCCTTCAGCGTCATCAGAAGCAGATACAAGGAAGGCGATTCCGCGCTCCAGGGCTTGATTTCCCCCGCGTCGAAGGCACCCGTCAGCGTTACCATGCCCTTTTCGCCGGCCGTAAAGGGTACGCTTTCCCTTATGACTTCGGGCTTGGCCAAGGCGATGTCCAGGGTATACGGCCCCCCTTCGCCGCATATCACATCCAGCGAGAATTGCACCTCGCCTTGGGTGTTGCCGGGCTGTAGTACCGGCTTGATGAAAAAATCCGCTATCCGTACTTGGGGGCGGGTGTAGATATACACCTCCCGGAATATGCCGGAAAACCGGAAGAAATCCTGGTCCTCCAGCCACGACCCGGTGGAATACCGATAGACCTCCACCGCCAGCTTATTTTCCCCCTCCCGGACAAAGGGCGTGATATCAAATTCCGCCGGGGTAAAAGAATCCTCGGAGTAACCCACGAAGCACCCGTTGAGCCACACGTAAAAGGCCGACTCCACCCCCTGGAAGTTGAGGGTGACGGATTTCCCCGCTGTTTTCCCGTAATCGAAATATTTCACATAGCTGCCCACAGGGTTGTGGTGGGTGGGGATTTCCGGCGGGAGGCATTCCTCGTGGCCGTCCCAGGGATAGGCCACATTTACGTATTGCGGCGCACCGTAGCCCTCCATTTGTATGTGGGCGGGCACGCGGATTTCCTTCCAGCCCCGGCAATCGAAATCCGCCCGGAAGAAATCCGCACAGCGCGCGGCCACATTTTCGCTGTAGCTAAATTTCCAGCTTCCGTTCAGGCTCAGTGTATTGCGCCCCGGTGTCCCGTACAGGGAATGGTGCAAATCATCTTCGCCTTCGTAGGCGTGGAAATGCGCCCGGGCGGGTAGCCGGTTTACCTGAAAAATTTCCGGGTTGTAAATCCAGTTGGGGTCTGCTTGGGTTGTCTTCATTTTTCCTCGCTCCTATCTTTGAGATGGTCAGGGCAGTGTCCCGCGCACCAGCGCGAAGCGTTTTCCAGTAATCGGACGAAATTGGGGTTGCGCCAAACCGCCGGGGTGTGCCCCGGTGTAAGCACGCACACGCGCCCCTTGCCCTGTGTGCGGGTGTATCCCGCGGCGCGTATCGCGGCGGGCGCGTTGAAATACGGCTCGCTTGCGTATTTTGCCTCCTCGCCCTGGGGGCTGGCGTAGGACGCGAGGAAGATGTCCGCGTCCCGGGCGGTGATGGTCAGGTGATAATGTTCGTCCACTTCGGTGAAGGGGGCAACGCCCCGGGTGATGGGGTGGGGCTTGATAACATCCACCAGGGTTGGGCAATCCGCGGGGTGGAAGGCGAAATGGCAACCGATTAGCGCGTCCAGTGTGTGGGTGCTTTCGCCCTTCACCGTGCCGCTGTGGGTCACTAGCAGACCGCCGCCATTTTCCACGTATTGCACGAAGCTATCCTGTATCGCGGCGGTTTTCCACGGGGATGAATCCTGCTGGGTCATGTGGTCGCACTTGCTCATGATTACCACAGTATAATCCTTCAGCGTTGCCGGGTCAAAGTCCTTCGCGTCGTAAATCACATGGGGTATAAAGCCTTTTTCCTTTAACGGAATAATGCCCTCGGCGGGGATGATTCCGGGGTGGTACTGGTCGTCGCAAAGCAAGAGGATTCGCATGGGGGGGCTCCTTTATACAGACATGAAATATTTCATAGCCGCAGGGACGGCCAGGGCTTGCGTTTCCCCGGGGGTGAAGAAGCGGTAGCCTTCCGGGGCGTGGCTTTCGCGCACATGGACGGCGAAGGCGTTCATCTGCCATATGCGGTGGGTGAAGGCGTGGCGGGCACTCCCCAGCGGCTCCAGGGCATGGACGGTGTAGCCCAGGGCGTTGAGATAAGCGGGGATATCTTCGATGGCGTCCTCCACTAAATAATACACCCACATGGATTCCAGCAAGCCCGCCTCCCGTTGGTGCATGAGCACCTTTCCCTCCGGGGAGAAAATGAGCAAAACCGTGAGGGGGATAACCGGGGAGGGCTTCTTTTTCCCCTTGACGGGCAGTGTGTGGACGGTGTGATTTTGCCGGGCCTTGCACATATATGCCAGGGGGCAAAGGGCGCAACGGGGATTTTTGGGGGTGCATAGCATCGCGCCCAGCTCCATCAGGGCTTGGGTGAAGGTGGGCATATGGCGGGAATCCTGGGGCATGTAAGCGGTGACGAATTGGGTGGCCCGCAGTTTTGCGGTGCCGGAGGAAATATCCGTGGGGTCGTTTTCCAGCCGGGCGTAGAGCCGCAATACATTGCCGTCAATGGCGGCCTCCCTTTGCCCGAAGGCGATGCTCAATATGGCCCCGGCGGTGTAGGGGCCGATGCCGGGCAGGGCTTCCCACGCCTGGCGGGTGGCGGGCCATTGTTCGCCGTAGTTTTCGCGGATGGTACGGGCGGCAAGGTGCAGATTCCGCGCCCGGCTATAGTAGCCCATCCCCGCCCATACCGCCAGCACTTCGCTTACGTCGCTTCGCGCCAACGCCGCCAAGGTGGGGAAGTGCGCCATGAAGCGTGCATAAAAAGGAAGCAATTGCGCCAGGCGGGTCTGCTGTGCCATCACCTCGGAAACCAGCACGGCATAGGGCGACGCTTCAGCCCGCCATGGGAGGGGGCGTTTATTTTTGTCGTACCAGCGCGATAATGCGTTGTACACATTTGACAACTCCTTATGGCTATTATACCATGCATCGTGTAAAGCGGACATTTTCTAAGAAAAAGGAGCGTTGTGTATGCCTATCCCAACCCCGCATATCACCGCCAAAGCCGGTGACTTTGCCAAGACTGTCCTCATGCCCGGAGACCCCTTGCGGGCAAAATTTATCGCAGAGAATTATCTTGAAAACCCCGTGAAGGTAAACGGTGTGCGCGGAATGCTGGGCTTCACCGGCACCTACAACGGCAAGCCCGTTTCGGTGATGGGAAGCGGCATGGGCATCCCGTCCATCGGGATTTATTCCTATGAGCTGTTCAATTTCTACGATGTGGACAATATCATACGCATCGGCTCCGCCGGGGCGTTGGACTTGAACCTGAACCTGGGCGACATCGTGCTGGCCCTTGGCGCGTGTACGGATTCCAGCTATGCCAAGCAGTACAAGCTACCCGGCTATTACGCGCCCATTGCTTCCTATGAGCTACTTAAAAAAGCCCAGGCCGCCGCGGATATGATGGACATTAATATGACGGCGGGGAATGTACTTACCACGGACATCTTCTACCACGACGAGAGCAGCGCGCTGAAATATTGGGTAAAAATGGGCGTGCTCGCCGTGGAAATGGAAGCCGCCGGGCTGTACATGAACGCCGCCCGCGCCGGGAAGAACGCCCTGGCCATGTGTACCGTTTCCGATATTATCTTTACCGACCAAGCCATGAGCGCGAAGGACAGGGAAAAATCCCTGACGACGATGATAGACGTTGCCTTATCCATGCTGCTGATGGATTAAAAAAGGCTGGGAAAACCATGAGCAAGGTTAAGCAATTCAGGAAGCGCGTAGCGGAAAAATACCACGCCTTTGACTTGGAGGAGGCGGCCCGGGCCGGCGAGGCTTTGTTGCGGGAGCATTGGAGCAACCATTCCATGCTGACATTGGGCTACGCCCAGGATATCTATAATCTTGGGCGCATCTACGACGAGCTGGGCAATTTTGAAAGAGCGGTGGAGTTGTATACCGACGGCGCACATCTTTTTTCGCGCCAGTGCACGGGGGACGCCACCGCTTATGTTGCGTGTCTGAATAATCTTGCGGCGGCTTTGTTTGACATGGGCATGGAGGAACCCTCGGCCCATTTGTTCGGCCAGTTGGTGTCGGTGAAGCGGTTCTTCGGCCATGAGCCCGACGAGGTTTTCGCGGACTGCCTATATAATCTGGCCAATTCCGCCACGGAGGCCACCCGGGTGCGCCACGCCACGAAATGGCACACCGAGGCCCTTAACATCCGGCGCAGGCTGGGCCATATACAGGACATTATCGACAGTCTGCACAGCCTGGCCTTTCTCCACGAGGAAAAAAAGGAATATGAAAAGGCCGTTCCCTTGGCGGAAACGGCCAGACAATTGGCCCAGGGGGACGAGTACACCGGCGCGACCCACTATCTTGCGGGCTTGTACGATACCCTGGGCCAGTACGAAAAGGCCCTGCCCCTGTACGAAGAGGTTATGGATTTGACCCGGAAGCGGGTGGGGTGCACCCACCACAGCTATTTGCAGGTGACGGGGAACATCGCCCATATCCTGGAGAAAATCGGCCGCCCACGGGAGGCCATGGATTTTCAAACGGAGCGGCGCGCTCTGTACGAGGGCATGGCCCACAACCACGATTATGCCTATGCCCAATGCCTGCGCCACATCGCCGACTTGCACAAGCAACTGGGGGAATATACCCAAGCCGAGGAATTACTACTGCGCTCCTTGAAGCTCAACCGCAAGCGGAACACGGACATGACCGAGGACATGGTGCAGCTCATCCGCCTGCATCTACATAGGGGGGACAACAATAGCGCGCTGGAAACCTTGGTCTACGCCCTGATGCACAGCGAATCCCGTGGGCCCAACCTGGCACAGCTGCTGACAAAGCTTGCCGTGGCCTTCAACCCCACCCCGGACCCCGCCCCAGACGGCATCCTTCAGGCACTGCGGGTGATGAACAACCGGGAGGTGCTACAGCCCATCATCGCCAAATGGACCCAGTGGGAGAATGAGCCCTTTATACCAGCTTTCGTAATGCCGCCGCCAGCTGGTCAGGACAAGACGTAGCCTTCGGGCCGCAACGGATGCCGCTCATCAGCGGGATAATCTCCGAAGCCTTGCGGCCCTTGGCCAGCTGGGCGATACCCTTCAGGTTGCCGTCACAACCGTTGGAAAATTCGAGGTCCTTGATAATACCGTCCTCAACCTCCAGTCTCATTTCCTGGCAACATACGCCCTGGGTTCTAAAAATCATAGTGCATTCCTCCTTTTTATCCTGTCAAAACGTTCAGCGATACGCGTAGCGCGGGCGGCGGTTTCCGCTTCGTCGATGTGCCACGCGCCGTCGCGAAAATACAGCGTATCCCCCGGCTTGGCCTGGGGGGGAAGGGACGAGCGGCGCAAAACCCGCACTTCGAGGGTGGCGTTCACCCCGCACACCGCATATTCTTCCTCAAAACGGTCAATTGTAATCATCAGCGCGGGGCGGGCGAAAGGGGACGGGGGCGGCTGGGCGCGGGGGAGTGCGGATTTCGGCGAGCGGATTTGCGTGCGCCGCGTAGCGCATTGGCGCGGTGGTTTTCCGCGCCACCAGCGGAGCACAGGCGTAGCACCGCGAGCGAAAGTCCGCTCTCGCCCGCGCCCAGCCGCCCCCGTCCCCTTTCGCCCGCCCCGCGCCTACGGGCTACCAAAACCGGATTTCCTCTCCGTCGGTGGACATGAGAATGCTCCCCCGCTCGTCGGTGCGCAGGATGCGTACATTGGCGGCGTTGAGCCTGTCGAGGACTTCCCGGTGGGGATGGCCGTGCTGGTTGTTCCGGCCCGCGCTGATAACCGCCGCGACGGGGTTTACCGCGTCCAGAAATTCCTGGGTGGTGGAAGTACGGCTTCCGTGGTGGCCTACGCCCAGCACATGGGCTTGCAGGTTGTGCCCGCCGGCCAGCATGGCCTGTTCCGACGCCACCTCCGCGTCCCCGGTGAAGAGGAACGCCGTTGCGCCGTGGACCATGCGCAACACAATGGAAGCGTTGTTTAGATTGGCGTGGTGGCCCGGTGTGGGCGCGAGCACCGTCATATAAATAATCCCCGCCGAAATCCGGTCGCCGATGGCGGGAATGGTGACGGGGATGTCGTGGTTTTCGATGGCGGCCAGGAAATTTTCGAAGGGGACGGTATTATGGGTGGCGTCGGGCATGAGCAAGCGACCCACCTCCTTTTGTGCCAGCACGGCAATGAGCCCGCCGATGTGGTCACTGTGGGGATGGGTAGCCACCACATAATCCAGCCGGGTTACGCCCGCGCTCCGCAGATAGGAAATGACGTGCTGGCCGTAGCGCGGCTCGCCCCCGTCGATGAGGACGGCATGGTCCCGGGATTGTATTAGCGTAGCGTCCCCTTGGCCGACGTCAATGAAATGGACGAAAATCTCGCCCGGCCCCGGCAAAACGGGGCTCTGCTCCGGGAAGACGCGGTCGCCAAAGAAATGGAAAACCACGGCCAGCATGACCAGCATGAGCATTACGAAAAAAAAGAACCGGTTATTGTGAATGATGGAGCGGCGTCTGACGCTCCGCCTCCGCCGGGTGGCGGTCGGACGTTTGCGGGGAGTGGGCATGGAAACAGTATACCATAAAATAATTATCACAACCCGCCCGGAAAGTGCCTCCTTTGCCATGGGCGAGCTACAAAACTACGACAGGGGCATCCGCCCCGTGGGGGATTTGGCCGTGGGGGTAAAGGAAATTTACTTGCCGGGGGGGTATGGCAAGCTCCTTGCTGACGCGCCCCCCTTGATTTTTGTGCGGCATATGTTCCCGGTGCAGTATTTTGCCGTGGGGGAATACGCCGCCGCCGATATACTGGCCGGGGTAGCCATCCCGGATGACGGCGGGGCTTTCTCCGTGCAAATGCGCGGCGATACGGACCCCGGGCTGATTCGCCGCCTGGAAAACGCGCTGGAGGAAAGAAATTATGTCCGGGACGACAGATACCCCCGGTGGGTATTGTCCCTCTACGCCCACGAAGGCGGATTGTACGCGGGGGCTTCGCGCTGTGGGGATAACCGCTCCGCCTGGAATGGCGGCACCCCACGGTATAAAAGGGCGGATTTTATCAGCCGGGCGGAATGTAAACTCATGGAAGCCATGGAAACCTTCGGTCTGCGGCCCCGGCCCCACGCCCGCGCATTGGATTTGGGTGCCGCACCCGGCGGGTGGAGTAAGGTATTGCTGGAGGCGGGCTTCCACGTCACCGCCGTGGACCCCGGCGCGCTGGATAAACGGCTGGCGCACCATCCCCGCCTTTCCTATGTATGCGCTACGGCACAGCGGTTCCTGGCGGCGCGGGACAAGGCTGAAATATTCGATGCTGTGGTGAATGACATGAAAATGGACATGTACGATTCGGTGCGGGTTATGCTGGACGCAGCACCTTTCCTTGCCCCCGGCGGCGTGGCTGTGATGACCCTCAAGCTGGCCAAGGGGCAGGGCTTGCGCAAAATCAACAAGGCGTTGGCCTTGCTGGAAAAAAAATACCGCGTGGGGGACACGCGGCAGTTGTTTCACAACCGGGACGAGGTGACGGTGCTTTTATATCGCCTATCGGGCCCCGCCGCCCCTTAGCTGTTGCTCAAACAAAGCCAATGTCAGCTTGTTCAAGGCGTCTGTCAGGTTTTCGCCATTGTACATAAAGGCATAGTCGTAACGGTACAGCGGGGAGAGGGAACGTTCACTGCCGCGCACAAATTCCACGGGGAAGCGGAAGTTGGCATGGCCCACGGAGAAATCCGCCAGGTAGGTTTTGCGTAGCTCCAGGGGGATTTTATCGTTCAGGAGAAAGGTGAGGCCGCCCCGGCTCACGTCATGCATGACGCCGGCGCATACCAGTGCCCCCGGCTGGTCGGGCTGGCTTTCGTCCACTTCGTGGAGGTTGACCGCCATCTGGGCCCGAATGCGGTGGGAGCCGCGCCGACTGTGGGTGCTGATGAGGGTCGTGGCCGTTACCAGCAGGACATTCTTATGAATATATCGCTGTTTTTCCACCAGCTTGCCGTCAAAGGTATAGATTTCCGCCCCACGGAAAAAGGTGAAGACGTAAATTTTATTCAAATCCAGCTGGTCAAAGTGCTCGAAAAGCGGGTCGCAGGAAACGAGGAACGACACGCCCTTGTCCATCTTTTCAAAAATGCCGTAATACATTGGCGCGTCGGGCGCGTCCTTTTGCTGGACGTCCAAACGCGTGCCTTCGTCAATAAAACGAAATTCCATGTACATCCCTCCCAATGGTGCCCGAATTATACTATAATGTGTACAAATTTCAATATTAAGGCAAAAAGGCACATGAGAGGATGCGTTAGCATGAGAACGGACATCGAAATCGCCCAAGCCACATCCATAGTACCCATCGGGGAAATTGCTACGAAGCTGGAAATCCCCGATGAAATTGTCTCCCCCTTTGGCCGCTACAAGGCCAAAATCAACCACCGTTACAAGGGTATAGCCGAAAAAAAACCGGCAAAAGTAATCCTCGTCACCGCCATCAGCCCCACCCCCGCCGGGGAAGGGAAGACCACAACCACTGTGGGCCTGGGCGACGCGCTGGCGCGGCTGGGCAAGCGCACCATGATTTGCCTCCGGGAGCCCTCTTTGGGGCCGGTGTTCGGTGTGAAGGGCGGCGCGGCGGGGGGCGGCTACGCCCAAATCGTGCCCATGGAGGACATTAATCTGCATTTCACCGGGGACCTCCACGCCATCACCACCGCCAATAATCTGCTGGCCGCTTTGGTGGACAACCATATCCAACAAGGGAATATACTTGATATCGACCCACGGCAAGTCACGTGGCGGCGCGCCATGGACATGAACGACCGCCAGCTCCGCTATATCATTAACGGCCTGGGCGGCAAGGCCAACGGCCAGCCCCGGGAGGACGGCTTTGATATTACCGCCGCCTCCGAGGTGATGGCCGTATTTTGCCTGTCGGAAAACCTGCAAGCCCTCAAGGAGAATCTGGCCCGCATTGTGGTGGGCTACAGCTATAGCGGCAAGCCCATAACCGCCGGTGATTTACAGGCCCAGGGAGCCATGGCGGCCCTGTTAAAGGAAGCCTTCGACCCCAATTTGGTGCAGACTTTGGAGGGCACCCCCGCGCTGGTGCACGGCGGCCCCTTCGCCAACATCGCCCACGGTTGCAACACCGCCGTAGCCACCAAGCTGGCCATGGCACTGGGGGAATACGTGGTGACGGAAGCGGGCTTCGGCGCGGACTTGGGCGCGGAAAAATTTATTAATATCAAATGCCGCCGCATGGGCATCGCGCCGTCGGCTGTGGTGCTGGTGGCCACCATCCGGGCCCTGAAGCACCACGGCGGGGTGGAGAAGGCCGACCTGGGGAAGGAAAATCTCCCCGCCTTGGAAAAAGGCATGGCCAACTTGCGCCGCCATATAAGCAATATCACACAGACCTATGGCTTGCCCTGTGTGGTGGCCGTCAACCGTTTCCCCACCGACACGGAAGCCGAAATCGCCGCCATAAAAAAAGCCGCCGCCGATGAAGGCGTGGCCTGTGCACTCTCCGAGGTGCACGCAAAGGGCGGTGCCGGGGGGGAAGCCCTGGCCCAAGCCGTGCTGGCCGCCATGGAAGAGCCCAATCACTTCCGCTTTACCTACGAGGCCGACACGAAGCTGAAAACCAAAATGGAGACCATTGCCCGGAAGGTGTACCGGGCGGACGGCATTACTTTTGCCCCCGAAGCCGCAAAACAGATGCGCAACCTGGAAAAATTGGGCTATGGCCGCCTTCCCGTGTGCATGGCCAAGACCCAATACTCCTTCTCTGACGACGCGAAGAAACTGGGTGCCGCCGAGGCGTTCACCCTCACCGTGCGCCAGGTGCGCCTTTGCGCCGGGGCGGGCTTCGTCGTGGCCATCACCGGCGATATCATGACCATGCCCGGCTTGCCGAAAATCCCCTCCGCCAACCATATCGACTTGAACGAGGAGGGCGTGATTAGCGGGTTGTTTTAATACATCCCCGGCGCATAACCAATTACCTTTTCGTACGCCTCAGCCACTGTCTGCTTAAACGCGTCAACTTTCCCTTTCTCCACCAGCGCGATGGCACAGCCCCCAAACCCCGCCCCGGTCATCCTGGCCCCGATACAGGCGGGGTTTTGCAATGCCGCGTCTACGAGGGTGTCCAGCTCAAAGCCGGTGACTTCATAGTCGTCCCGGAGGGAGATATGGGATTGGGTGAGCAGTTGCCCCAGGGCGTGCATATCCCCGGCCTCCAGGGCTTGCACCGCTTGCTTGACCCGGTGGTTTTCGTATACCACGTGGCGGGCGCGGCGGCGAAGGGTTTCCTCGGGGAGGGTATGGGCGATTTCTTCGAAGGCATCGGGGGCCAGGCCGGTAAGCTGTTTGATGGGGGTTGCCTTGGAAAGCAGTGCCAAGGCCCGCTCGCAATCCCCCCTGCGCTCGTTGTATTTGGAATCGGCCAGCTCCCTGCGCTTGTGGGTATTCATCACGACAAAGGTATATTCGCCAAGATTCAAGGGAATATACTTGAAGTCCAGCGTGTCGCAATGGAGATAAATGGCGGCGTCCTCCCGCCCCATGCCCACGGCAAACTGGTCCATAATGCCGCAATTCACCCCGCAGAACACGTTCTCGCTTTTTTGGGCCAGCTGTACCAGGTCAATCATTTCATAGCCCAGGGAAAAGACCGTGTTGAGGGCCTTGGCGGTGACAACCTCAATGGAGGCCGAGGAGGAAAGCCCCGAGCCGTTGGGGATATCGCCGGAGAACAAAATGTCAAAGCCGGGGATGGTATGGCCGTCTAATTGCATGTGCCGCACAATGCCCTTGGGGTAGTTGGCCCAGCCGTGGCCGGCTTCATAGGCCACGTGGCCGAGGGGGATTTCCACCAGATTACTCATATTGGTGCTGGCAAAGCGGGCGGTGCTATCGCCACGCTTGCGTATCAGCGCGGAGGTTCCCATTTTTATGGTGCAGGGCAGTACATAGCCCCCGTTGTAGTCAATATGCTCGCCAATAATATTAATCCGCCCAGGGACAAAAAACGCAACCGCTTCTTCCCTTGAATCACCAAAAATACGGTGAAATTCCTTAGTTAAATCACCCATATCTTACCTCCAGCCAGTTTTACGCGTACTCTATCACAGCGGTGGTTCGTTGCCAAACCTTTCCTTGTTTTGCTATACTTGTTTTGTAGCAAATAACAAATAGGAGGTATTTTCATGCAATATAATACATTTGGTAACACAGGTATAAAGCTATCCGCCCTGGGCTTCGGCGCGATGCGTTTGCCCATGACCAAGGAAGGGGACAAAACCGTGGTGAACGACGAGTTGGCCATTCCCCTGATGCGGCGGGCCTTTGACTTGGGTGTAAACTACATCGACTCCGCGCCCTATTACTGCGAAAAGCAAAGCGAAATCGCCGTGGGCAAGGCCATCAAGGGCTACCGCGACAAGGTATACATTACATCGAAGAACCCCATCGAAAACGATTCCGGCGCGGACTGGACGGGACGCCTTGAACATTCCCTCAAACAAATGGACGTGGATTATATTGATTTCTACCATTTTTGGGGTATCAACCAAAAGAACTTTAAACACTGGGAAACCTTGACGGACGGGCCTTTGCAGGCGGCGCGCAAGGCGTTGGAGCAGGGGCTAATCAAGCATTTATGCTTTTCCTTCCACGACAAGGCAGAGAATCTAAAATACATCGTGGACAGCGGCCACTTTGAATCCTGTTTGATTCAATATAATTTACTTGACCGTTCCAACGAAGAAAATCTGGCCTATATGCGCGGGAAGGGCCTTGGGGTGGTGGTTATGGGCCCCGTGGGCGGGGGGAGACTGGGCGCGCCCAGCGAAATTATTCGTGGTCTGCTCAAGGAAAAGCCCGCAAGCACCGCCGAAATGGCTCTGCGCTTCGTGTTGGCTAACGAGAACGTACACATGGCCCTCTCCGGCATGGAAAACATACAAATGGTGGAGGAGAACGTGAAAATCGCCTCCAAAACGGGTCATTTGAGTGCCGACGAGCTCCTCCAGGTGAAGGCCATGATGGAAGAAAACAAGAAGCTGGCCGAGCTGTACTGCACCGCCTGTGACTATTGCAAGCCCTGCCCGCAAAATATCAATATCCCCCACCTCTTCGGCATGATGAACACCCACAAGGTGTACGGCTTGACGGAGCACGCAAAAAAAACCTACGCCGAAATGATGCGCGGCGAAGGCTGGGTAAAAAGCGCGGACGCGGCCCAATGTACCGGATGCGGGGTGTGCGAGGAAAAATGTCCGCAGAAATTGCCTGTGGTGAAGCAGTTAAAGGAAACCCACGCAACCCTGGCGGGATAAACGAAGGCTTTATTTATTCCCGTAGCATCCCATGGGCGATGAAGTCTACCAGTTGGTTTATGGTGGAATCGTCGGGCTCGGATTTATCGAAGACGAAACATTTCAGCGCGACGAAGCTATAGATGCCCATCAGGGCGTAGGAGAGGAGGGCGGGGTCCATTTCCCGCGCCTCTCCTTTTTCTTTGGCCTTGGTGATTTCGCCGATGTAGCCCTGGGAGAAGCGTTCGTAATAATCCTTGAAGGCTTGCTCGTCCACGAACTGGGCTTGCCACACAATGCGAAACAGGCCGAAATGCTCCCGTACGAAGGAAAACCAGACCCGGATGGAAATGCGCTCCTGCTCGATGATGGAGGTGTGCGGGCTCTCCTGCTTGGCAAGGCGGATGGCCCGGCGCAGCTTGCGCCCCAGATTGTCCATCAGGTGCAGGAAAAGACTCAATTTATCAGGAAAGTATACATATAATGTACCTGTCGCAACCTGTGCTTTGTGCGTAATGTCGCTTATCTCCGTGGCGTAGTAGCCTTTTTGTGCGAAGAGTGCTTCTGCCGCTTCGCATATTTTTTTAAGGGTTTGTTCGCCACGTTTGGTTTTGGGTTGCTTTACATATTCCATTATGTGCCTCACCTTGAAAAATGATTTTATGCCTTTTGTTAATATAGCATATATTATTGTTGACGGGGAATAAATTTTATGGTAGTGTTTACTAAATATGAAATATGAATCAGTGTTCATGTTGAGGGGCGAGCCGGATGGACTTTGCATTATCCAAGAAACACCTGCTTTTGCAGGATTTGTACACCAAATTTGCCACGAACGAGGTGAAGCCTCGCGCGGCAGAGGTTGACGAGGAAGAAAGCTTCCCCCACGACACGGTGGCGAAGCTGGGGCGGTATGGCTTCATGGGGATACCCGTGGCCAAGGCGTATGGCGGCGCAGGGGCGGATAATTTGGCCTATGCCATGGCCGTGGAAGCCCTGTCAAAAGTATGCGCCACCACAGGGGTCATCGTTTCGGCCCACACCAGTCTCTGTGTCGCGCCGATAATGGAGAACGGCACAGCGGAGCAAAAGGAAAAATACTTGCGCAAGCTGGCCACCGGCGAATGGGTCGGGGCCTTTGGCTTGACAGAGGCCGGCGCGGGAACGGACGCCGCCGGACAGCAGACCACTGCTGTCCCGGACGGGGACAATTATATATTAAACGGTACAAAGCTCTTCATCACCAATGCGGATGCCGCCCACGTGTATATCATCATCGCCATGACCGACAAGGCGAAGGGTACGCGGGGTTGCTCCGCTTTTATTGTGGAGAAGGATTTCCCCGGCTTTTCCGTGGGGAAAAAGGAGAAAAAAATGGGCATCCGCGGCTCGGCCACCTGTGAGCTGATTATGCGTGACTGCATCGTGCCCAAGGAGAATCTGCTGGGCAAGGAGGGCCAGGGCTTCAAGCTGGCCATGCAGACCTTGGACGGCGGGCGTGTGGGTATCGCGGCCCAGGCGGTGGGTATCGCCCAGGGTGCCATTGATATTACGGTGAACTATGTAAAGGAACGGATGCAGTTTGGCAAGCGGATTTCCCAGTTTCAAAATACCCAGTTTGAGCTGGCGGACATGCAGACGAAGGCCGACGCGGCACGGCTGTTGTGTCACCGCGCCGCCTTTTTCGAGGATAAGAAAAAGCCCTTCGCGAGCCACGCGGCCATGGCCAAGCTGTTCGCGTCGGAGGCGGCGTCGGACATCACCCGGCGGTGCTTACAGCTCCATGGCGGGTATGGCTATTCCCGGGAATATGCCATCGAGCGCATGATGCGCGACGCCAAGATTACGGAAATCTACGAGGGCACGTCGGAAGTGCAAAAAATGGTTATCGCAAGTCATATGAAAGTGAATTAGGGGGTGGGCGCGTGAAAATAATTGTATGCATCAAGCAGGTACCCAATACCAACGAGGTCAAGCTGGACCAGCAGACGGGCACCCTTATCCGTGAAGGGGTTCCTTCTATTATAAACCCCGACGATTTGGCGGGTATCGAAGCGGCCCTGGCTATAAAGGACAGTCTGGGCGCGCACATCACCGTGGTTTCCATGGGCCCGCCCCAGGCGGACATTGCCCTGCGCGAGGCGTTGGCCATGGGCTGTGACGCGGCGTGCCTGATTACCGACCGGGCCTTCGCCGGTGCGGATACCTGGGCTACCTCCAGCACCTTGGCCGGTGCGGCGCAATTGCTGGGCTATGATTTAATCATCACGGGCCGCCAGGCCATAGACGGGGACACCGCGCAGGTGGGCCCGCAGATGGCCGAGCATTTGGGCATCGCCCACATCCCCTATGCCGAGGATATAAAAGCGGATGGGGAGAAAATTATTGTAACCCGGCAGTTTGAGGACAGGTATCAGCTGTTGCAAGCCCATTATCCCGTGCTGGTGACGGCCTTGTCCGAATTGAATCAGCCCCGGTACATGTCCGTGGGGGGCGTGGTGGACGCCTACGACCAAAAGGAAGTCCGTCTGCTTACCTACGCGGATTTGGAAACCTTCGTCCCCGTGGAAAATATCGGCTTGAAGGGTTCCCCCACCCGGGTAAAGAAATCCTTTACCAAGTCCCCCAAGGGTAAGGGGGAGCTGCACCAGGTTTCCGAGGACGAGGCCGTGGAAATCATCATCCAAAAATTAAAGGGGCATCTCATATTATGAGCAAAGATGTGTTGGTATTTTGCGAACAGCGTGACGGCGTTTTACAAAAGGTGTCCCTGGAGCTGTTGGGCGAGGGTAAGAAACTGGCCAACACTTTGGGGCAGAGGCTTATCGCCTTGTTGCTGGGCCATGAGGTAGAAGCCTTGTGCCCGTCCCTTGTCAGCCACGGTGCCGACGAGGTGATTCTGGTGGATGACGCGCACCTGCGGGATTATCTCACCGAGCCCTACGCCATGGCCATGGCCGATGTGCTTAATGAAGGCAACTTTGAAATTGTGCTTATCGGTGCCACAGCCATTGGGCGGGATTTGGCTCCCCGGGTGGCCGCCCGGGTAAAAACCGGCCTAACCGCCGACTGCACCTCCTTGGAAATTGACCCGGAAACCCAGGATTTGCTGATGACGCGCCCCGCCTTCGGGGGGAATATCCTGGCTACGATTATCTGCCCCCAGCATAGGCCGCAGATGGCATCTATCCGGCCGGGGGTCATGCTGGCACCGGAGCCGGTGGCCGATGCAACGGGCACGGTACGCCGCTTCGATGTGGATTTCAGCGGGCTGAAAAACGCCGTTGTATTGCTGGAGAGCGTCAAAGCCACCAAGAAGGCCAAGGACATCACCGAAGCGAAAATCCTCGTTTCCGGTGGCCGGGGCACGGGCAAGGAGGGCTTTGCCACGTTAAACCGGTTGGCAGATTTGCTTGGCGGCCAGGTATCCGCTTCCCGTGCGTCGGTGGACGCGGGCTTCGCGGACAAGGACCGTCAGGTGGGCCAAACGGGGAAAACCGTGCGTCCCCAGCTCTACATGGCCTGTGGTATTTCCGGGGCAATCCAGCATCTGGCCGGTATGGAAGAATCGGAATTAATTATCGCGATTAATAAAAACCCCTCTGCTCCCATTTTCGACGTTGCCGATGTGGGCATTGTGGGGGATATGCATAAAATTTTGCCCAAGCTTATCACCAAGCTGGAGCAAATGGCATGAAAGGGCAAAACGTAGGCATTGCGGGGGTGGGTACATATATTCCCCGGCAGTGTATGACGGCACAGGAGATTTCCGATGCCACCGGCAACGCGTGGACGGCCCAGGCCGTGGCGGAAAAGCTGGGCATTGTGCAAAAGCCCATCGCCGGGGCAGGGGAGGGTACCCAGGAGATGGGGTATCTGGCGGCGAAAGCCTGCATGGAGAACGCAAATGCCGACCCCGCTGAAATTGACGTAATCCTGTGCATGGGGGAGGAATACAAGGAATATCCCCTCACCACGTCGGCTTTGTATATCCAGGACAGAATCGGCGCGGTCAATGCCTGGGGCATAGACGTACAAAACCGCTGTTGCACCACCGTGTCCGCCATCAAAATGGCCAAGGATATGCTGATGGCCGACGACGAAATCAACACCATTTTAATCTCCGGGGGCTACCGCAACGGGGATTTTATTGATTATACGGACAGCAAGGTGTCCTTCATGTTCAACCTGGGGGACGGCGGCGGCGCGATTTTGCTTAAAAAAAATTTCGGGCGCAACCTCGTGCTGGGTACGCATATTATCGCGGACGCGTCCTTGTCCCGGACGGCAGGGGTGGAAATCGGCGGGCAGATGAACCCCATTACGGCGCAGAACATACACGAGGCCAGAAAATCCCTGCGCCTGATGGACGCCGAGTACATGAAAAACCGCCTGAACGAAGTGTCCATGCCCAATTGGTATACCTGTATCGACCGGGCCTTCGAAAAATCGGGGTTGACCCGGAAGGACATGGATTACCTGGCGATTTTGCACATTAAGCGTTCCGGCCATATGGCCATGCTGGACGCGCTGGGTCTGACCCCGGAGCAATCCATTTATCTGGAAAATTTTGGCCACTTGGGGCAAATCGACCAGATTCTCTCTTTGGAGCTGGCTCTGAAGGCCGGCAAGGTGGAAAACGGAAGTGTTGTGTGTATGCTGTCGGCGGGCATAGGCTATGTGTGGGCGGCCAATGTTATAAAATGGGGAGGGTGATATTTTGGGCAACATATTGCTACGGACGGAGAATCTTTCCATTCAGTTCGGTGCGTTGAAGGCGGTAAACGACGTAAGCCTGTCCATAGAAGCGGATAAATTTACGGCGATACTGGGCCCCAACGGCGCGGGCAAAACCACGTTCTTTAATTTAATAAGCGGGCTGTACAAGCCCTCCAGCGGAAAAGTGTTCTTCAAGGACAAGGAGATTACCAAGCTTACGCCCCAGCAACGCATCCACGCGGGCATGGGACGGAGCTTCCAGCTCACCAATGTATTTCCCGCGCTGTCCGCCCATGAAAACGTACGCCTGTCGGTACAATCCGCCGCCAAGGTGCGCTTTAACAAGCTTGTTAAAAGCTACCGCAAATACACAGACATATATGAAGAAACCGACCGGATTCTTCAGCGTATACTCTTGTTCGACAAGGCGTATACCCGGGCGGGGGATTTATCCCACGGCGAGCAGCGCAAGCTGGAGCTGGGCATGGTGCTTGCCCAAAAGCCCGAGGTCTTGCTGTTGGACGAACCCACCGCCGGGATGAGCATTGAAGAGGTGCCCGTCATGATTGACCTTTTGCGCAGCATAAAGGACGCGGGGGACACCACCATCGTACTTATTGAGCACAAAATGAACATGGTTAAGGCCCTAAGCGACGTCATCGTGGTGCTGGTCAACGGTGAGGTGCTGTGCCAGGGAGACCCCGAGGCGGTATCAAATGACCCTGCCGTAATGGCGGCGTATCTGGGAGGCGGTGTGGTTAGTGTCGCTACTTAAAGTGAATGACTTGGTGTCCTACATCGGTTTGTTTACCATTTTACAGGGTGTAAGCATGGAAATCCAACAGGGGGAGGCTGTGGCCATCCTGGGGCGCAACGGCGCGGGCAAGACTACCTTTTTGCGTACTGTTATGGGGCTGGTTAAGACCCGTAGCGGTAGCATTACCTTTAATGACGCGTCCATTATAGGAAAGGCCACCCATAAGATTTCCAAGCTGGGCATTGGCTACTGCCCGGAGGATTATGGCGTTTTCGATTTGCTCACCATCGAGGAGAACCTGGTATTGGCCACCCATAAAAAAAACGCGGCTACCCGTGACCGCATTGCCTATGTCTTGGATTTGTTCCCGGATTTAAAGCTGGCGTACAAGCGTCATGCCCGTACCCTTTCCGGGGGGCAACGGCAGATGCTGAGCGTGGGGCGTAGCCTGGTAAACAGCCCGGCCCTTATCCTGATAGACGAGCCCAGCAAGGGCTTGGCTCCCGTGGTAATAGAAAAAATGGCCTTGGCCTTAAAGGAAATCGCCAAGCAGTCCACCATTGTATTGGTGGAGCAGAATTTTCACATGGCCCTCATCGTCACCGACCGTTATTACATTATCGACGAGGGCCGCACCGTCCATGGCGGCCTGATGAAGGACCTCGAAAACGACAAAGAATTACAGCAACGCCATCTTGGCTTGTAGGAAGGTGGGTATACTGTGGCAAATATTTTAATCCTTTTGTTTAATGGTATTTCGGAGGGAGCCTTGTATTTCCTGATGGCCGCCAGCCTGTCCGTTATTCTGGGGCTGATGGGGGTGGTCAACTTTGCCCATGGCACCTTGTTCTTGTGGGGCGCGTATGTGTTCCGCTGGGTGTATGTCTATATTTTCCCCAACAATTTTATTTTGGCCATCATATGCGCCACCCTTGCGGGGTTTTTAATCGGCCTGATATTCGAGAAGGTGTTTATCTCGCGGGTGTATGGCAATATCGGCGCGCAGATTATGATTACCTTGGGCCTGTCCATCGTATTTACGGAGCTGGTGCGTGTAATATGGGGGCCGTCGGCCTTGGTGGTGGGGCGGCCGCCCATGCTGGCGGGGGCATCCCACCTGGAATTTGATTTTGGCACGGTGATTATTTCGCACTACAGGCTGTTTGTGATTATCGTGGGCGTGGTGGTGGCTGTTCTGGGGCACTTTTTGCTTACGCGCACCCGGGTAGGCATGACCATCCGTGCCGGGGTTCAAAACAGCGAAATGGTAGGTGCGCTGGGTATTAACATAAACCGGTATTTTACGCTGGTTTTCGCGGTGGGCGGTGCGCTGGCCGGCTTCGGGGGCGCGTTGTTTGCCCCGCTGTCCACGACGATTACCCCCCTTTCGGGGAATCAGTTCCAGCTTATGGCCTTTATCGTTGTGGTAATCGGGGGCATGGGTAGCTTTGTAGGCTCCGCGCTGGGGAGCTTGTTCATGGCCGTTATGATTGCTTTGATAGGCTGGACCATACCGGATATTTCCCTGGTGGCTCCGGTGGCGTTGATGGCGTTGATACTTATTTTCAAGCCCCAGGGCCTATTCAAGTGGAGGTGAGCGTATGATAATGAATAAGCTTGCGAATATGGATAGGTTGCGCTGGATAGAGTTGGTCTTGCTGGCGGTTGCGTTTATCGTATTGCTGATTATCCCGCAGATATCCGGTGCCGCCACCATTACCATGGTCTCGCGCATTATGATTTTCGCGGTATTTGCCATGGCCTATGATATCCTGCGCGGTTTTATCGGGGTTATCCATCTGGGCTTTGCCCTCTTTATCGGCGGGGGCGCGTACTTTGTGGGTATTTTGTTCTTCCATCAGGGTGCCACCATACCCATGCTTTTGCTGGCGGTGGTGGGCACGACGATATATTCCGCCATTTGGGCATTAATCGTGGGTAAGATTTCCGGCAAAAGCGGGATGCTGGCCACGGCGATGATTACCATGGCCTTCAGTGAAATCATGCGCAACCTCATGACGGTGTGGCGTACCGTTACCCGGGGCGAGGACGGCATTGCCTTCCGCGTTCCCGCTCCCTTCAACGACAGAACCATGATGTTCTACGCCTGTTTTATCTTTATGATACTGATGGCCTTTGTGCTTTATAAATTCACCAAGTCACCCACCGGGCGGGTATGGCAAGCCGTGCGCGAGAACGAACAGCGCGCAATATTTTTGGGCTATAACACGGCCCGGGCGCGTACTATAGCCTTACTGGTGGCCAGTATCGTCGGCGGCCTTGCGGGGGTTATGTTCGGGCTCAACAGCCGCTTTGTAAACACCGAGGCACTGGGTATGCAGATGACCTACGACGCCATGCTGTACTCCTTGCTGGGCGGTGCCGGCACCCTGTTCGGCGCGATTTTGGGCAGTACCGTGGTTATCCTGTTCCAGAATTTCCTGCTGGATTTACGGCCCATACACGCCATTTTTGAACGCTGGCTGTTATTCTTCGGCGCGCTGTACATCGTGGTGGTCATGTTCATGCCCCATGGCATCATGGGCTATTACAACGCCTGGAAGGAAAAGAGGGCGCAAAAGAAGCGCATGGCCAAAGAGGCCGCGTCCTCATGACAGGCATAGTAAAATACACAACGTATACGCCGGAAAACACCATGACGGCAGACGCGCTTTCCCAGCTTACCGGCGTCCCCGCGGATGTTTTGCGGGAGAAAATGGGTATCCGCCGGATACACGTGGCCGGCCCGGAGGACCAGCCCGGTGCCATGGCGGTGCAATGTTGCCGGCGGCTTTTGACCGAGACAGGCATGAACCCCCTGGATATTGACATGATTCTATACGCGGGGGAAACCTATGCCGAATACGTGTGCTGGACGGTGGCCATCAAGGTGCAGGAGGAAATAGGCGCGAAGAATGCCTATGCCTGGGACTTATCCTTCCGTTGCGCGGGTCTGCCTTTGGCCTTGAAGGTGGCCAAGGACATGATGACGGCAGATGCCTCCCTCAAAAATGTGCTGGTATGCTGTGGGAACATCAACGCCCAGCTGGTGGACTATAAAGACCCGAGCCAAACCATGCTGTTCAATATGGGGCCCGGTGCCTTCGCCTTGCTTTTACAGCAGGGGTATGGCGCAAACGAAGTGCTGGGTACGGGTATCATCACGGATTCCCAGTTTCACAGCGATGTAATTGGTCTGCATGGGGGCAGTCTCAACCCCCTTACCCAGGAAATGGTCATGGAAATGGCCAGCGACCCCGAGAAGACACGGAAGTTCAATTTGCTTTCTTTGCCCGACGCCGCCGGAATGAAAAAGCGGCTGGGGGAAGCCTCGTTGCCCAATTTCGCGAACTGTGTGCGGCTGGCTTGCGAAAAAAGCGGCATCCAGCCCGGGGATATTGACTTCATTGGCGTGGTGCATATCGGCAACCGCGCCCATTATGGCCTGATGAAGGAGCTGGGCATAGCAGAGGAAAAAACCGTCTTCCTGTGGGACGACGGGCATTGCGGCCAGGTAGACCCGTTGCTCGCGCTGGATTACGCAATAGCGCAGGGGCTGGTGAAGGAGGGTTCTTTCGTCGCCTTGGTGGGTGCCGGTACGGGATATGCCTTCGCGTGTACAATAATCAAGTGGGGTGAAGCCAATGCCTGAATGTAAAGCGTTGTATGACTTGAAGAAGAAAAGTATTCCCGAGGCGTTACAGCTGATAAAAAGCGGTGACGCCGTGATGGTGGCCTTGGGCGCGGCGGAGCCGGTGGCCCTTTTGGCCCAGGCCCATACCATTGCCGAGAACGGCGTAAGGGGCGTGGACATTACCAACTGTCTGCCCATGGGAAATTACGAGTTCATCACTGTCCCCAACCCGGAGGTGATAACCAACAGCGGATGGTTCTACGGTGCGGCCCAGCGCAAGGCGGCCAAGGAAGGCCAGCCCCATGTATCCCATGTGCCGCAACGCTTGCATAACGCGGGCATCCGCCGTTATCAGGCCATGCGGGGGGACGGGCGCAGGGTGGTGTTGCTGGTGTCGTGCAGTCCCATGGATGCGCACGGCTATCTGAGCCTTTCCTTGAGTGCCACCTACGAGCGGCAGCTCATCAACGAGGGTGTCTTCGTTATCGCCGAGGTGAACACGCAAATGCCCCGTACCTTCGGGGAAACCCTTGTACACATCAGTGAAATTGGCGCGCTGGTGGAGTCCGACCGCCCGGTGCCGGAGCTTCCCCATGTGCCCTTTAACGCCAACGACGAAAAAATAGCCAATTTCATAGCCGAAAGGGTGGAGGACGGCTCCACCATTCAACTGGGGATAGGCGGCATACCCAACGCCCTGGCCAACGGACTGAAGAATAAGAAGCATCTGGGCATACATACCGAGATGCTTACCGACAACATGGTGGATTTGGTGCGGTGCGGTGCCGTGGACAATTCCATGAAAACCCTGATGAAGCACAAAACCGTAGGCACCTTCGCCATGGGTACCCGGAAGCTGTATGATTTTGTCAATAACAACCCATCGGTTGTGCTGAACATGGGTTGCTGGGTCAACGACCCGGCGGTAATCGGGCAGAACTATAAGATGCAGTCCATTAACACCGCCATAGAGGTGGATTTGTTCGGGCAGTGCGCTTCGGAGTCCATCGGCCCTGTGCAATACAGCGGCAGTGGCGGCCAGGCGGATACGGCCATAGGCGCGCAACGCTCGGCGGGGGGCCATTCCTTTATTTGCCTGTATTCCACCGCCACGATAAAGAACAAAGACGGCGAAAAGGAGGTGGTATCAAAAATCACGCCCATGCTGAAGCATGGCTCGGTAGTAACGCTGAGCCGGAACGACGTGGACTATGTTGTCACCGAGTACGGCATTGTGAGCCTGCGCGGCAGGAGCCTGAAGGAACGCGCAACGCGCCTTATCTCCATAGCCCACCCCGACTTCAAAGACGAATTGAACTTCCACGTGAAAAAACACCCGGAGATTTATTAATGCTTCCAATTATTAACGGCTTTAACAAAATCCAAATAAAAGAAAGGTAGAGAAAAATGAAAAAATTGAGCAAAATCCTTGTGGCGGTACTGGCATTGGTACTTGTCCTGGCTTTGCCCACCGCCTGCGGGCGCGACGACGCAGACGACACTGTAATCCGTATCGGCGCGATTACCTCCCTGAGCGGCGCGTTGCAGGATTACGGCGAGCAATTCCAGCGGGGCTTTCGCCTGGGCCTGGAGTTCATGACCGACGGCACAAACATGGTGGCCGGGCGTGAGCTTGTGGTAACTTGGGACGATACCACCAATGTGGCCCCCGTTGCCCGGGAACGAACCCTGGCTATGCTGGAGCGCGGCGTGGATATCGCTACGGGCTTTGCGGCCTCCGGCGACGCGCTGGCCAGCCTTGACTTGTTTGAAGAGTTCAGAACCATTGCCGTTATCGAACCCGCCGCATCCGACTTTATTATTATGTACCCCAACTGGAACCCCTACATCTTCCGCACCGGCAGAACCTCCGGCCAGGACGCGCTGGCCCTTGCGGCGGTGCTTGCGGGTCAGCATCCCGGCGGCGGCCGCACCGTTGCGGCCCTCGCGCCAGACTCCACCTTCGGCCATGCCATGGTTGACCCCTTTATCCCCGCGGTACAGGCCCTTGGCTTTACCTGGGTGGAATCCGTACTGGCACCCCCCGACGCCACAGACTTCACCCCCTTTATCCTCAGACTCAGGGAGCTCGCGCCGGATTACCTGTATGTAATCTGGGCCGGTGCCAACAATCCCTGGATGCAGCTCATGGAATTGGATTTGGCCGCTGTGGGTACTACTATCATTACCGGTGCCCCCGAGCTTGCCGCTTTGCAGGGTATGCGTGAACTGGGTGCCATCGGCGGCTTCGGCTTCTGCGTATACTATCCTACCTTGCCCCAAAACAACCCCATGAACGAGTGGATGAAACGCCGTCACATGGAGCAGTACGGTATCCCCACGGATATCTTTACCTCCGGCGGCTTTGCCGCTGCCTCCGCCATTGTCACCGCGCTGGAAATCACCGGCGGCGATACAGACCCCGATGTGTTGCGGGCCGCCATGCAGGGAATGCATTTTGACTCCCCCACCGGCGAGCGTTGGTTCCGCGCAGAAGACCATCAAGCCATGCAACCCCTCTTCGCCATCGAATTTACCTACAGCCCCACCCACATGGTACCCAGATATGTACGTACCATTCCCGCACACGAAATTATACCCCCCATTATGAACAGACCCTAAAGGGTAATTACTTGTAACAGTAAAGGGGCTGTCTTGCCTTCGCGATGCAGCCCCTTTTTTACCCCCGCGAGGAGAATGACATGGCAAACTTCGAATATAAGGGAAAAAAAATATATTACGAGACCCACGGCGAGGGCGCGCCGCTGATTTTGCTCAATGGCATCATGATGTCCACCCTTAGCTGGCAAGCCTTCATTGCACCGTTAAGTGCCGGCAACAGGCTTATTCTGCTGGACTTCCTTGACCAGGGGCAGTCGGACAAGCACAGCGAGGATGCCTATGGCGTTGCCTTGCAGGTGGAAGTGTTAAAGGCCCTCTATGACCATCTGGGTCTCGAAAGGGCCGCCATCGCCGGTATATCCTACGGCGGCAATGTGGCACTCAAATTTGCTTCGGAGTATCCCGCTTTGGTTCATCGTTTAATCGTATGCAACGCGCTGGCGAAAACCGGCGCGTGGCTGACGGAGCTGGGTAAGGGCTGGGTTATGAGCGCGCAGGACCCGGCGCAGTTTTACTACACCACCATCCCCATCATCTATTCCCAGGAATTTTACAATGCCAGACCGGATTGGGTGAAGGCGCGGCGGGAGTTTCTTACCGGCCAGGTGTTTACAAACCGGGAATGGATGGACGCCATCGAGCGGCTTACCGCAAGCATGGACAGCTACGATGCCCAAGGCCAATTGGATAAAATCACGGCGAAGACCTTGCTGGTGGCCAGTGAATGCGACAGCATCACCCCGGCATACGAGATGTGCAAGCTACGCGATTATATAAAGGGCGCGGATTTGGTGCTGTTGCCCGGCACGGGACATGCCACCATGTACGAACGCCCCGCGCTGTTCGCCAGCTTAATTATAGGCTTCGCCAACGCGGAGCTGGAAGGGTTGGTCATATGAAAAAGGTATTTATCGCCGCCGCCAAGCGGACGGCAATCGGAAGCTTCCTAGGGACGCTGAAGGACATGCACCCCTCCACCTTGGGCGCGGCCGTGGTGAAGGCCATCCTGGAGGAAACCAATATCGCCCCCGACGCCTTGGATGAAGTCATTGTGGGCAATATTTTGTCCGCCGGGGTGGGGCAGGGGATAGCGCGGCAGGTGGCGGTAAAGGGCGGTGTGTCCCATGACGTGCCCGCCTATGCTGTGAACCATGTGTGCTGTAGCGGCATGAAGGCGGTAATGAACGCGGCCAGCGCGATTCAGGCAGGACAAGCCGATTTGATTCTGGCCGGGGGGGTGGAGTCCATGAGCGGCGCGCCCTTCATCCTGCCGGGTAAGGTGCGAAACGGCAACAAGCTGGGGGACTTTACCGCTACCGACCACATGGTATACGACGCCCTCACCGACGCCTTTGAAAATTACCACATGGGCATCACCGCGGAAAATGTGGCCGAGAGATACGCCATCACCCGGGAGGCCCAGGACGCCTACGCGCTGGAATCCCAGCGCAAGGCCATCGCCGCCGTGGACGCGGGGCATTTCGTCAGGGAAATCCTACCCCTCACCGTGAAGGCCGGGCGGACGGAAATTGTTTTCGACAAGGACGAATACCCCAACCGCGCCACCAATGCCGAGAAAATGGCCGCTTTGCGCCCCGCCTTCAAAAAGGACGGCACGGTGACGGCGGGGAATGCCTCGGGCATCAACGACGGTGCCAGCATGACCCTCATCGCCGGCGAGGACGCGGTGAAAAAATATAACCTCACCCCCCTTGCGGAAATCCTTGGCTATGCCCAAGCGGGCATCGACCCGGCCATTATGGGCCTTGGGCCCGTCCCGGCGGTGAAAAAAGCCCTGGCGAAAACAGGGCTGACTTTACAGGACATGGATTTGCTGGAGCTTAACGAAGCCTTCGCGGCACAAGCCTTGGGCGTAGTCCACGGTCTATCCGAGGCGCATGGCCTCTCCCGGGAGGAAATCACCGCCAAGACCAATGTAGGCGGCGGTGCCATCGCTTTGGGACACCCCATCGGAGCCAGCGGCAACCGGATTCTGGTCACGCTGGTTCACGGCCTTATCCGCACCGGCCTGACGTATGGCCTCGCGTCCCTGTGCGCGGGCGGCGGCATGGGCACGGCGGTAGTGGTGAGAAATGTAGCTAAATAAAGGAGGAAAAATAGTATGCGGTTAAAGGATAAAGTCGCCGTTGTTACCGGCGGCGCGAAGGGCATCGGCGCGTGTATCGCGCAGCTGTTTGCCAGGGAAGGCGCGCAGGTTATCGCCTGTGACATGAACGAACCGGGCTTCAGCGACCCCAATGTGGCGTTCTACAAGCTGGACGTAAGCGATTCCGGCGCGTGCAAGGCATTTTTTGACTACGCCACAAGCAAGCACCCCAAAATTGACATCCTGGTGAACAACGCGGGCATCACCCAGGACGCCCTCACCCGGAAAATGACCGACGCCCAATGGAACCAGGTCATTGACGTGAACCTGAACGGCATCTTTTATCTCACCCGCCACATCGGCCCCTTTATGCAAGCCGCCGGGAGCGGTTCCATTATCAATATTTCCTCTGTGGTGGGGGAATACGGCAACATCGGCCAGGCCAACTACGCCGCCACCAAGTCGGCTATCTTCGGCCTGACCAAGACCTGGGCCAAGGAATTTGCCATGAAGGGCGGCAACGTGCGCACCAACGCCATCGCGCCGGGCTATATCATGACCGACATCCTAAAGACCGTGCCCCAAGACCTGCTGGACAAATTTGCCTCCCAAACCATGCTGGGCCGCCTGGGCGAGCCCGAGGAAATCGCCAACGCCGCCCTGTTCCTCGCCGGGGACGAATCCATCTACATCACCGGCCAGACCCTAAGCGTGAATGGCGGTATGCGCTTGTAAAATAGCCTTCTTCCCCCCTTATTATAAGAAAAGCTCCCTCCGGCAGGTATCCTGCCTAGTTGAGGGGGCTTTTCTGCATTCATCAGCCATCTCTTGTAACGAACTTACGCTTAAAACCATTTCAGACTTAGGTGTTTTACAAAAACTTTTGGAGTATTGGCGGCCCTATAAAACAATTAATTTCGTAGAAATCCTTTCGTTAAAGGTGCTGTCATGTTCAACAAATAAAATGGTTGGCGCGTATTCCAGCAGTAGCTTTTCAATTTGCATCCGGGAAAGCACATCAATGAAATTGAGGGGTTCATCCCATACAAGCAGGTGTGCCTTATCGCAAAGGCTCTTTGCGATAAGCACCTTTTTCTTTTGCCCGCCGCTGAAAGTCTCAATGGATTTTTCAAATTGCACCCTTGAAAAATCCAGTTTTCTCAGTATCGCCTTAAACAAGCTCTCGTCAATATCATGCTGTAATGCGTAATCAGTGAGGTTTCCGCTCAGGTTGGAGGTGTCTTGCGAAACATAGGAAATTTTCAAGCCGGCACCTATGTCCAAATCGCCGGAAAAGGAAAGGCTTTCGCCGCAAATTAATTTTAGTATACTGGTTTTGCCGGAGCCGTTTTTTCCTTGCAGGGCACAGCGGTCGCCTTTTTCAATGGTGAAGCTGATGTTTTCACATACAGCCTTGTCACCATATGAAATTTTAATACCGGCCAGGGAAAGGAGCTTGTGCTTGTGATAGTCTAACTGAGAAATTTTCAAAACATCTGAACGCTCAATGTTTTTCAGCAGTTTGGATTTATCCTCGATGGATGATTGTTGCCGGCGTTCAAGGTTTTTTCGCCGTTGTTGCATACGGCGGGATTGTTCGGCACTATATTCCTTCGAGCCGGCACCGGCATGGCCTTTTTTGCGCATAGCGGCGGCACCTTTTCCCATTTTCGTGGCTTCAACCTTGTCCGCCCAGTGAGCACTTTGCCTTGCGGCTTTTTTCAGCCGTTTGATTTCCTTTTTCAAACGCTGGTTTTCGGCCAGTTCAAATTCGTCGGCGCGTTTTTTATTTTCCCACCACGAGGAAAAATTACCGCGCTGTACTTCGATATTCGCCCGGTTGATAGACAGTATATGGTCTACGCAACCATCCAGGAATGCTCTGTCATGGGAAACCAAAATGTACCCGGACTTGCCATTAAGATAGCGGCTGACAATAGCCCTGCCGTTTATATCCAGATGGTTGGTGGGCTCGTCAATGAGTAAAAAATTATGCTCATTCAAAAACAATGCCGCGAGAAGCACCTTGGTTTGCTCACCGTTGGACAGTGTTTCAAAGGGGCGTGTCAGTACATCATCCGCCACCTCCAAAAGAGATAATTCCCGCGCCACTTCCCACCCATGGCTTGCCGGCGCGATATCATGGATGACCGTCTGTGTGTCGGCGGTTTTGTCAGCTACATGGTGGGGAAAATATTGAAATTGAACCGAAGTTGCGATGCTCCCGCTGTATTCATATTTGCCCAAAAGCAAATGCAAGAAAGTGGTTTTGCCCCTGCCGTTTCTGCCCGTGAACCCCAATTTCCAATCGGTATCAATTTGGAAACTCACGTTTTCAAATATGTTGTCGTGGCTACCTTCATATGCAAAGGTTAGATTTGTGATGTTTATTTGTGACATGGCTTTTCCCCATCATCTATTTCATCGTCTTCGGGAGCCTCGAAAAAGTGGTTGATGTCATTTTCGTCTGTGATGATATAGCCCAGTGAACCGTTTCGGATGTCATTGTTGCGTTTTTTGATGTATTCGCGCCGCTGTTCCTCCGGCGTGTCTATGTAATGAAGGGCGCACGCTACCCCCATGGCGGCATAGTATTTTCGCAGGGCGTCGCGCTCTGCCCGGGACCAAAAGCCATTTGCGCAGATAACGGTGGCACCGGCTTTTGCGGCCTCTCCCGATTTGCGCTTTACATATGCCTCGACCCAGCCCGCGTATTGGTGAAACCGCTCCCGGTCATTTTCATATAGCGAGGCCCCAAACAAGCCGAGGATGATTTCATCATGGGAAAAAATGACGGCTCCCAATTCCGCCGCAAGTTTGTGGGCGTAAGTGGTCTTGCCAGAGCCGATTTTCCCGCAAACTAAGATTACTTTCCCCATAAATCTCCAATCTGCGTGGCTTTTTTAACGGAGCGTAGTTTTATTCCCTCAAAAATTGTTTAACCTCGTCCTCGGCGAAGGTTTTCCCATGAACCTTGATGCTGGCCACCACTTGGGACAATTGCTCGCGGGTGATGGCCTTGTCAATGGTCAGCGCGCCCACCACACGGATATGAACTTTGGCGTTGAAGGTAATCAGGTTTTCTACATAGACATGGGTAAGCCGGAAAATACCCAGCCCGCCAAAATAGCGCATTCCGTCCGTTTCCGGCACTGCCGGGGCCAGGAATTGGTTGATGTCCCCGGTGTGGGAGTCGGCCTGCTTGCGGATGGCAAGCCGGATAAAATCGGAGCGGTTGGTATACAATCCCCGCTCCACGAGGTAGTCAATTTGACCCACCTCGGTAGGCGTCAAATTGATGGTGATTTTTTCCGTTTTCACTTTTTTTGCTCTACGTAGCCTACGCATGGGTTTAAACTCCTTTTAATCTCTCGTCGCCCAGAAAAACCGCCGCCACGGTGCCGGGGCCCGTATGCGCGCCGATAACCGGGCCGATGCTGTTTACAAGAAATTCCAGGTTGCCATATTTCGCCGTGATTTTTTCCTTCAATTGGTCAGCCAGCTCCGGCGCGTCGCTGTGGACGATACCCACTAGCTGTTCCTCCATTTTGTGCACTTCCATGCGGCTCAAAATGTATTCAATGGCTTTCTCGTGCCCGCGTACCTTATGAATCGGCACAATCCGTCCGTCGGCCACCACGGTGAGCATGGGCTTTATTTTCAGCATCGACCCCACAAAAGCCGCCGCGCCCGAAACGCGTCCGCCCCGCCGCAAATGGTGCAAATCGTCCGCCATAATCCAGTGGAAAAGGCGGGGGACTAAGCCTTCGACGTAAGTGGCCGTTTCCTCCAGTGTCTTGCCCTCGCGCTGGGCACAGACGGCGTAATACACCAGCAAGCCCTGCCCCAAGGACGCGGATTTCGTATCAAGTGAAATTACTTTACGCTCGGGATATCTTTTGCCCATTTCCGCCACGGCAAGCAGGCTTTGCTCATAGCTCTTGCTCAACGCGCCGGACAAGCACAGATATAAAATATCCTGCCCGCTTTTTAACAAAGGCTCCCACGCTTCAATGTAGCGGAAAGCCGTAATCTGCGTGGTGGAGCCGGTTTTCCCGCTCCGCAACAAATTATAAAAATCCTTTGTACTAATATCCCTGCCGTCCAGATAATTGAAATAATCCTTGCCGTCAACGGTGACAATATAGGGGATGACAGTGTGGATTCCCCACTCCTGTGCCCACTCGGGGCGAAGGTCCGCAGTGGAGTCGATGACAATTTGAAATTCCTTGCGCATGTGCCGCTCACCTCAAATTATTTTTCCACCCAATATCTTATCACAATTTTATTACAGCCCGCAAACAACAATGCCATAGCAAATTAAATTATAGCCGAATAAAACGGGGCTACCCCTATGTATGGCCGGATATTGGCTATACGTTTCAGGGTAGCCCCAAGCATTGAAAATGGCGTGGTATAGATATTATGCTTCGGTTGGTGTTTGTGCTTCCGGTGTTTGTGTTTCTGGTTCCGGTGTTTCTGAAGTGTTGGCACTTTCCTCCGCGCTGTTGGCCAGTGCTTCTTCGTACCTGGCGAGTATGGCGGTTTGAATTTTTTCCCTGAACCCCGCTTTTATCGGGTGGGCGATGTCCTGATAGGTTCCGTCATCCATCTTGCGGCTGGGCATGGCAATGAAAAGCTTTTCTGTCCCCTGAATCACCTTGATGTCATGAATTACGAATTCGTGTTCCAGTGTGATAGAAACCACCGCGCGCATTTTGTTGGTTTGTGTGTTGGTCGTGTTCAACCGGCGTACGCGCACATCTGTAATTTCCATGGTTCTGCCCCCTTTTGTATAATAGATTTATTTTACGGTGCCTTTGGGAATGATAATGGGTTCATCCGGTGTACCAATAACAGAAGTCCACGGGCTCAGCACCACTTCCTTGTCCAAAATGGCATACTCAACCACGCATCCCTCTCTTATGCGCGTCCCTTCCATGATGATGGAATTACGTACCTGCGAACCCTCTCCGGTATACACCTTGCGGAAAATAACACTGCTGTCCGCCACGCCGTCCAGTATCGCGCCACTGCCTACCAGGCAGTTGGTAACTACGGCGCGGGCGTTGAATTTTGCCGGGGGTTCGTCCTTGGGCTTGGTCTTGATATAGGGGTGGTCGATGGCCAACAAAGCCCGTATGTCACGTTTAAGAAAATCCATGTTACAATCGTAATAAGACGAAATACTGCTTAAATTGCGCCAGTAACCGTCAAACTTGTACCCGTAAATCATGAGCCGCTTGCGATAGCGGGAAAAAATGTCGCGCACCAAATTGTGGCGGCCTTCATTAGAGATAGTCTCCAGCAGGTTAATCAACAGCTCGCGCTTGATAACATACACGCCAATGCTGGCCAAATCGGATTGGGGGTCCAGCGGTTTTTCCTCCAGGTCGGTCAGGCGTTCGTTTTCGTCCAATTCCAGCACGCCATAGTTTCTGATGTCCTCGCTGTCCGGCACGCGGCGGTAGGCAATGGTGATTTCCGCATTTTTGCGCTCGTGGTAGGCAATCACATCGTTGAAATCCATTTTGTACACGCAATTGCCCGAGGAAATGACCACATAGGGCTCATTACTGCGCCGCAAAAACGTCAGATTCTGGTAGATGGAATCCGCCGTGCCCTTGAACCAGCCGGAATCACTCCCGGCCAGGAAGGGAGACAGGACGAACATACCGCCCTGCTTACTGCCCAAATCCCACCACTTGGGGCTGGATAGGTGGTCGTGCAAGGAGCGCGAATTGTTCTGGGTGATGATGGCTACCTTTTTAATGCCCGAATTGGTCATGTTGCTCAGGGGAAAGTCGATGGCGCGATAACAACTGCCCACGGGTATGGCCGAAGTGGTGCGGTAATTGGTCAGCTCGCCCAACCGCTCGTAGCCGCCCCCGGCTAAAATGATACCTACGGCCTTCATGCCTTCGCCCCCTTCTCGTTGTTTTTTTGCTCCCGCAGGATACTCTTGCCGCTGGAAAGCAATTTGTCCGGGTAGTCGGCGGGGAGGGTCTCTCCGTGGATAACGCAGTTTTGCCCGATGCGCACGCCGTCGGGGACAATGGAATTTTCCCCAAGGACGGTGATGCCCGTATTGTAAATCTTGGGGCGCAGTTCGTTGGGGATGTTCCCGCCGCCGCCGCAACCGATAACCACTCCATCGCCCACGGTGCAGTTGATATCCACAATGCAACGCTCCAGCACGGAATTTTTCCCGATATAGCCGTTTTCAAGGATAATGGAATCCTTCACCGACGCGCCTTCCTCCACGATGACCCTGGGCCCCAGCACCGAGCCCGTGACTTGCCCCAGCACCTCACAGCCTTCCGAGAGAATCGTGCCCTGAATCACCGCTCTGGGCCCGGTAAAAATAGGGGGCTGGTAGTCCGCGTCGGTATAGATTTTATTAAATTCTTCGTACAGATTAAATTCGGGAACCGTTCGGATGAGGTCCATATTGGCTTCCCAATAGGACTCGATGGTGCCCACGTCGCGCCAGTAGTCGCTGAAGGGATAGGCAAACATGCGCATTCCGTCGGCCAGTAGCATGGGCAACACATGCATACCAAAATCGGAATCGGGGTGCACCAGGTTGTCGCGCTCCAGTGCGTCGCGCAGGACATCCCAGTTAAAAATGTAGATGCCCATATTGGCTAAATTACTTTTGGGGTTGGGGGGTTTTTCTTCAAATTCGTGGATGCGCTGGTCGGCGTGGACGTTCATCAGGCCGAAGCGGGAGGCTTCCTCCCAGGGAACCTCCAGCGCGGCAATGGTGACGTCGGCTTTATTTCTCTTGTGGAAGTCCAGCATTTTGGAATAGTCCATTTTGTAGATGTGGTCGCCACCCAGGACGAGGACATAGTCGGGATTGTATTGTTCGATATATTCGATGTTTTGATAGATGGCGTTGGCTGTGCCGGTATACCACGCGCCGTGCTCGGATTTCATATGGGGGGAAAGAATGGTAACGCCCCCGGAGCGGCGGTCCAAGTCCCAGGGTATGCCGATGCCTATGTGCTGGTTAAGCTTCAAGGGCTGGTATTGTGTAAGTACCCCCACCGTGTCTACACCGGAGTTGATGCAGTTGGACATGGGAAAGTCAATAATGCGATACTTCCCGCCAAATAATACGCCCGGTTTCGCTTCCGTTGCGGTGAGTACCCCCAGCCGGCTGCCCTGTCCCCCAGCCAGTAACATGGCAATCATTTCTTTTTTCCGCAAATTTTTCACGCCCCCCCGTATATAATTTAAGAAACTTAGTTTATTATACCATAAAAAAATACATTTCTACAAAATTTTTGCCAGGGAGTGGAGTTATGCACAAAATCGACTTGGGTAACGCGGAAAATATACACTTCATCGGCATCGGCGGCAGTAGTATGAGCGGCCTGGCGGAAATTTTATCTCAGGACGGCTACCGGGTAAGCGGCTCGGATAACAAAGCCTCAGCCGTCACCGACCGGCTAAAAAAACTGGGTATGGACGTAAAAATCCCCAACGCAGGTGAAAATATCCAAGAGGCGTATGATTTGGTGGTGTACACGGCGGCCATCCGCCCCGACAATCCCGAATATATAGCAACGCGAAAATGGGGCATCCCCATGATGGTACGGGCGGAATTGCTGGAGGCTATTCTCCGGGGCTACAGCCGGGTGGTGTGCGTGGCGGGCAGTCACGGAAAAACCACGACCACGGCCTTGCTCACGGGTGTGGCCGTAGAAGGCGGGCTGGACCCCACCATGAACATGGGCGGGGTTATGGGCAATGGGGCAAATTTCCGCGTGGGCAAATCCCCTTGCTTCATATTGGAAGCCTGTGAATACAGCAACAGCTTCCTGCACTGGCATTCGTACATCGGGGCGATATTGAATATCGACGCCGACCACATTGATTTCTACGGCGGCATGGACGGGCTGATTGATTCCTTCGCCCGGTTTGCGCGCAATATCGCGCCGGAGGGGGCATTGGTCATTAACGCGGAAACCCGGGGGTATGACCGCATCGTCCAGGGGTTGCCCTGCCGCGTGATTTCCTTTGGCTGTGGCGGAGAATATTACCCGGAAAATATTGTATTTCATGCCGACGGCAAGCCCTCCTTCGACGTCATGCGCACGGGCCAACGCCTGGCGCGGGTCAATTTGCCCTTACATGGAGCGTATAATATTGCAAACGCGCTGGCTTGCTTCGCCTTGGCGGAGCTTTTGGGGGTTACAACCGAAAAAATCACGCGGGGCCTGGAGGAGGCCCAGGGCGTTAAACGGCGTTTTGAATACAAAGGTACGTTCAATGGCGCGGATATCATCGACGATTATGCCCATCACCCCACAGAGGTCCGCGCCTGTTTGGCCGCCGCCCGCCAAGGGCACAAGGGGCGCGTTTTTTGCTTGTTCCAACCTCATTTATATTCGCGTACCCGGGATTTAATGAATGAATTTGCCACGGCCTTTGGCGACGCGGATATTATTTTGCTTTTACCCATATATGCCGCACGGGAGCCCTTCGACCCAAACGTAACGTCGGTCATGTTGGGCGAACGCTTGCGCGAAAATGGAAAAGACGTGAAATGTTTCGATGATTTTTACACGGCAGAGCAATTTTTGCGCGCAACGATTGTCCAAGGCGACCTGTTGATTACTATGGGGGCGGGAGAGTCCCATTTGGTTGGCGAACGTTTGTTATAAACAGAGTTATCCACATTATCCACAGAATTGGAAAAAAGCAAAAATTCTATTTATTTTCATGTTGTGACACAAATCGTGGTTGCCCGCAAAGCCCGTAAAGTCAAGGCTCTTTTAAGAAACCTTGATATATCGGGCTTTTTTCATGGTATAACCGATTAAAACATCGCACCGGTGTGCATAAGTTTTCCTTGACAGGATTTCAACAAGCCGCAAAATGCGATAAAATCAAACACCACAGGCACTGGGCGTTATCCACAGGGTTATTCACATTATCCACTGGTTTTGTTGATAAAAAACCGTGTTCAAGCCCGTCCTTTTCGCGTATGATTACTATAATTTTCTATTGCAAGGGGCGGCGACATCCATGGGCGCGATACGAATAAGAATGGGATACGAGAGTCCGGTTGTAGCCATTCCCTGTCCTTTTATTGATAATTATATGAATACCTGTCCGCCGGTATACGCACTAATTTACCTATACAGCCTTCGCCGCTTGGCCGAAGGTGAGGCCATAACCCTGCAAGCCCTTGCGGCCCACTTCAATGTCCTGGAGTCTGACGTGCACAACGCATGGCGGCACTGGGAGGAGGTGGGCATTATTTCAATTGAGGGAAGCGCGCCGGATATGTCCATTCTGTTCCTCCCCCCAGAGCAATGGGGGAAGGGGAATGCCCACAGCCCGCCGCCACCCCAAAAGGCCCTGGCCAACGAACGCCCCCAATACGCCGTGGAGGAGCTGACTTTGTTCAAGGAAAGGAGCAAAGAGGTGGAGCAATTGTTCACCCGTGCGGAGCAGGCACTGGGCAAGCTGTTGACCTACCATGACATGAATCTGCTCTTCGGCTTCTATGACTGGTTGCGTCTGCCGGTGGATGTACTGGATTTGTTGCTTACCTACTGTGCCGAAAACGACCACCGGGATTTACGCTACATTGAAAAATGCGCCCTGGACTGGGCTGACCGCGGCATCAATACCGTGGAAAAGGCCCGGGAATATATCCAGACCTTCGACGGTGTGTACCGCGCTGTTTTGCAGGCCATGGGCCAAACCGGCTGTATAGCCACCCCCACCCAGAAAAAATACATAGAGAAATGGCGCAAGGATTGGGCCATGCCCCTCACGCTCATCATGGAGGCTTGCGACCGCGCCGGGGTGCAAATCGGCAAGCCGAAATTCACCTATGTGGATAAAATTATCGCCTCCTGGCACAAGGCGGGGATAACCACCATGGACGGGGTACACGCCGCCGACGCGGAATTTTCCAAGTCAAAGGAAGACATGAAAACCCCGGCGCGTATCGTCAAGCCCAAGTCCACCCGCTTTGCCAACTTTACCCAGCGTAAGAACGACAACGCCTCCTTTGAGCGAATGGAACGCGAAGCCTATATACTAAAAGAATTGCAGGGATAAATGATGGGACACACAACGGCGTACAGGGAAATTATGCGGGAGTATGAATACGCCCGAAACGAGGCGTACCATTTGCGCGAGAGGCGGCAACAGGCCCTGTATGAAAATTTGCCCCGGGTGAAAGAAATCGACCGGGAGATGACGGGCATCGGCCTGAAGCTGGCCAAAATGGCCCTTACGGGGAAGGCCAGCCCAGCGCAAGCCCGTGCCGACTATGACGCGCTGAACCGGGAAAAATCCGAGCTCCTTGCCGCCAAGGGCATACCCACAGATTATTTGACGGATGTATATCGTTGCAACCGCTGTGCCGACACGGGATTTTTGGATGTAGATACAACCCGGGCCCAGCGATGCAATTGCTTGAAGCAACGGCTGATTGACCAGGGCTACGCCCTTTCCAATGTACGGGACGTACTGGCCAGGGAAAACTTCGCCACGTTCAAGATAAACCATTTCAGCCAGGAGAAAATTGAAAACGAGGGTCTGTCCCCACGGGACAACATGAAGGCCGTGCGAAAAATCGCGGAGCGGTTCGTAAAATCCTTCAAGCCGGGCACGGAGAATTTGCTTTTCTACGGCACAACGGGGCTGGGGAAAACCTTTGTGTGCCATTGCATTGCCAAGGCGTTGCTGGATGCGGGGCATACGGTGCTGTATGTCACCGCGCCGCGTTTGTTCAAATGGGTGCAGACACAGCAGTTTAGCCGCGACGGCACGGAAGAGGTGGAAGGGCAGCTGGACGCGGTTGCGGAGGCGGATTTGTTAATTTTGGATGACCTGGGCGCGGAATTTTCCACCATTGTCACCGACTCGGCCCTCTTCGACGTGATTAACCAACGCTTGCTGGACGGGCGTTCCACGGTGATTTCCACCAACCTGACCACGGACGAGTTGGAGGAGCAATACACCGAGCGCATCGTTTCGCGGCTTAAAGGGTTTTATAAAATGCTTAAATTTTTTGGCGAGGACATCCGCGTGAAGAAAAAACACCAAAACATGGCTGATTGATTTTATTCCCGGGCGGCATACTATATCCACGAAAATGTATCACATTTGAAGGGACTGTATGCCGAAATGAAAAAAACATTGTATGTATTGTGCACATCGCTGGCTTTGGGCTTGATGTGTATTTTTTTTGCCTTGGAAATTAAAGCCGACGACGGCGACCTGGACGACACCGCCGTGTTCTTCTGGCGGGAAAAGGAGGCCGAGGTGCCCATCATCATGTACCATCTGGTGACGGAAAAGCAGAAATATCTGGGTAAATATGGCATCACCCCCGCAGAGCTGGAGGCGGATTTGCATTACCTCAAGGACAATGGCTACAAAACTGTGGTGATGGCGGATTTAATTGATTTTGTGCAAAGCGGGAAAAAATTGCCCAAGAAGCCCATCGTCCTGACCTTCGACGACGGGAACGTGGGGGATTTTGACTATGTATTGCCCCTGTTGGAGCGGTATAAAATGAAGGCGGTGTTTTCCGTTATCGGGGAGGCCGCCGATAAATATACCCTGGAGCGGGAAAAGCACCCGAAGGCCAAATATCCAAATTTAACCTGGGGTGAAATAAAAATCATGCACGATTCCGGCTGGTGCGAAATCCAAAGCCACGGGTACAATCTGCACGGCCGAAACGGCGCGGGCATACGGCGCAATGAATGCGCCGACGCCTATTACAACCGGCTGTATGAAGATTTGCATACATTGCAAAAGCGTTGCCACGAAGAAATCGGTTTTACGCCCACTACCTTTACCTATCCCCTGGGGGTCATCAGCAAGGGCTCACGGGAGGTGCTGGAGGAGCTGGGCTTCGTGGCCAGCCTTTCGTGCCAGGAGGGCATGAACCTCCTCAAGCAAGGCGACAGACACTGCCTTTTCCGCTTAAACCGCGTAAATCGCCCCTCCGGCAAGCCCATTAAGTTTCTGCTGGATAAAATTGAAAAATAGTTGTTTCTATTCATCGCATGGGTTATAATACGCAAAATGCCCCGATAGACGGAGGAGCGATTCTATGCAATTCTTACTTGTACCCAAGCCGTTATTCACCAGCGGTATGATTGTTGAGGGCTATTATTTATCCTATCAATACGGGAACGCCATCCTGGAATCCGTTAAATCCAACCCGCTGGACCGGGCGATGAACTCCCCCTTTTTTGACTTTATCAACGCGGTGGGCATGGACGCCCTCACCCAGAACAAGCCCCTCTTTGTCCCCATCACGCAAATATTGCTCATGACTGACCTGGAAGCGGACATCAACGACGACCCCGATAAAATTGTCTTCATTTTGGACAAGCGCGTACTGCCCGAGCCCACGGTACTTGAGCGTATGAAGCACTTTACCAATATGGGCTTCCGCTTCACCATTATTTATCAAAACAACCTTGAAGAAATCAGGGATTTTGCCCCTTATGTCAGCTATGTCTTCCTGCGCCTCCCGGCCAGCCATCTGGTGAGCCATGCGCGTATCGTACAAAAGGAATTTCCGAAAACCACGGTGGTGGCCACCGATATCGAAGAACAGCCCATTTTTGACATGATAAAGCATTCCAGCATCAATTTGTTTGACGGGCCTTTCTACAAAGTGCACATCCCCACCTCAGCCATACAAAACGCCCTCACCCCCTTGAAGGTGAACTATATCCAGCTGTTGAATATCGTGAACAAAGAGGACTTCGATTTCCAGACATTCACCCGTACGGTGCGGCAGGATATGGCCTTGGCGGTGCAGTTCATGAAGCTGGTGAACACCGCCTCCAGTGCACGCACCGAAATCAAGAACCTGAACCAGGCCGCCGCCATGCTGGGCCAGCGCGAAATCAGAAAATGGGTGGCCGCCGCCGTAACCAACGCCCTGTGCGCCGACAATCCATCGGAAGTCACCCGGATTTCTTTGCTCCGCGCCAAGTTTTGCGAAAATATGGGTCAGCACTTTGAAATGGCCATGGCCAACGAGAACTTGTTCCTGATGGGGCTCTTCTCCGTGCTGGATGTGGTGCTTTCCGTCCCGATAAAGGACGCGCTGGGCATGGTGTTCGTTCCCGCCGCCATCTACGAAGCCCTGGTGGACCGCAAGGGCGGGCACTACGAGGTGCTCCAGTTTGTCCTTACTTATGAGCATGGCGCGTGGGCGGAGATTTCCCGCGTGGCGTTGATGCGGCATATTTCCGTGGAAGCCATTCACATTGCCTACCGGGATGCCCTGATTTGGTACAGCGATATGATTAGTATGTCCGTAGAAACCGAAGATATCTAATTTTATGCGGGCACGGAAGAAAAAATGGGCACCGGCAGAGCTAGAAAATAATCCACTGATAATAAAGAGCGATGCCGCACAGGCCATTGACCTAAAGCGGCACTTTGGGAACAGCCAACCCATACACATGGAAATCGGTTGCGGCAAGGGGCGTTTCATCACGGAATGCGCCCGGCGCAACCCCGATATAAATTTCATAGCCGTCGAAAGGGAATCCGCCATTCTGGCCGCCGCGGCCCGGCGTGCCGCACAGCTGGCCCGGGAAAGCCCACTTTCGGTGGCTTTTTTATTGCTGGACGTAAACGAGCTGGCCCGGTGCATCCCTCCCGGTGCGATATCCCGCCTGTATATTAATTTCTGCGACCCGTGGCCCAATAAAAAAAAATGGGCCAAGCGACGCCTGACCCACACGAATTTTTTACAAACATATGAAGCACTGCGCATACCGGAGCTACATTTCAAAACTGACAACCGCCTGCTTTTCGAATTTTCCATAGAAAGCCTGAGCCAAAACCGGTGGCAGATGCACAATGTCTCCCTGGATTTACACGCCAACCCAGACGAAAACAACATCGTAACCGAATATGAAGAAAAATTCTCCCCCTTCGGGCCCATCTACCGGCTGGAGGCAAGCCCACCGGGGTTAATTAATCCACCTATACCCTCGAAAATATAATTTAGTTCATTAATTGCCCGCTTTGTTTTTTACCGCGCCACCTGTCAAAAAAGACCAGCGCAAGCGACAGCACGGAAACGGCAATAAATATAATGCCAAACCAAACGAAAGCCATCGGCCAGCCTATCACTTGAGGCTCCATGAAAAAATATGGGAAATAGTTAATTATTTCACCGATAGAAATAAATACTATCCAATAAATTATTGGGAAAATTACTCCGGCTATAATGTGACTAAAGGTAAAAGTCCCTTTCTTTTCAAACACAAAATAGTTCCCCAACGCAAGCACCATCGACAAAAAGTGTGTAGAAAAGTTTGGAAAGTCTGAAGTTATAGGGAGTATTTCTTCAACGGCTGGAACAAGAACCAAATTATACACCAGCCCTGTGATGGTAATACTCACCATAACGCTAAATGCTATGTAGCTCCTCAGCTTGCACTCCCTATTATATAAAATTACCATTAATACAAAAGCGATTGCGGTTAGTAAATTACTTTGTACTGTGAACGATAAAAAACCTTGCGCATCAAAATAATCCCCCAAGTTCATTATAAGTATCGCTCCGGCGGTAATTACTGCCGCGCTTATAAGTAAAAAAGCCTTGTGCATGTTTTGTTTTGTAAACATTGTTATTTCCTCTTTTATCGCATAATCACGCGCCGTCCAATGGCCCACAACAATCGGAGCGGCGGGGATTCAAAGCGGCGTGATACTTTTTTTAGGTCTTTACGAATGGGAAGGTACTGTGGGCATAGCTTTTCGCATTTACCACATTGATTGCAAAGCCGGGTACTTGCCGGGGTTTTTGAAGTCAAGGCGGTGGTACTTGTCATATACTGTTGTAATCCTGTTAAAAAGCCTTGCGCATAACTAGAATTGTACGCAGAAAAACAAGCGGGGATATTTATGCCCTTTGGGCAAGGCAAGCAATAATTACAGCCGGTGCAATTTACTTTGTACGATTTCTTGAAAATATTTACAACATCGGAATACACAGCCAGTTCATCACTTGAAAGCGGTTTGAAGTTATCCATTGAGTGGAGATTGCGCGCCATAATTTGGTTGCTACTCATCCCACTTAATACCACAGTCACTTCGCTTTGGTTCCAAAGCCACCGCAATGCCCAATCAGCGGGGGTGCGGTTAGCATCGGCTTTATTGAAAATGTCAACGGCTTGTTTGGGTAAGCCCGTGGCAAGTCTGCCTCCAAGTAAGGGCTCCATTACAATTACGGGCACATCTTTTTCGGCGGCGGCCAATAAACCTTTTTTTCCCGCTTGATAGTTTTCATCATAATAGTTGTACTGTATCATACAGAAGCCCCAGTCATAGGCGTCCAAAATTTTCAAAAAATCATCACAGGTACCGTGATGGGAAAATCCTATTTGCTTGATTTTCCCGGTCTTTCTTTTTTCTTCTATCCATTGCTTGATGCCCATTTTGCACAGCGTATCCCACCCAGAAAAATCCGACAAACTGTGTATAAAGTAGTAATCAATATAATCTGTTTGCAGCCGCCGGAGCTGTTCGTTGAAAAACTTGTCAAAATCCTCCGCGCTTTTGCACAAAATATAGGGCAGTTTGGTAGCAATATACACATCTTTTCGTTTATTATGTTTTGCAAGAATTTCCCCTAAAGTAGCCTCGCTGTTTGGGTACGCATAAGCGGTATCAAAGAAATTCACACCACCTTCTATTGCGGTTAAAATCAAGCGTTCGGTTTCCGCTTTATCGCGGGGAAAGCGCATACAGCCAAGCCCCAGCGCGGAAAGGCTGATTCCCGATTTTTTGTCTTCCCGATATTGCATACTGTCCCCTCCCCAATTACAACCCCTTTATAATGCAGGCTTTTCCATCGACTTCATTTTATGCTCCCATTTAGCGGATACTTCTTGTAATTCCATTTCCATTTCCAGGGTGTCACCTAATGTGGCTAGCCCCTGGGATAATCGGTTAAGTAAATCCATGCCAATTCTGTCCGCCACCCTTTTGTTTAGCGCAAAAAATGGGTCGAGGGTTTCTTGGATATATTTTTCACCGAGCGGGGTGAGGCGTATTTCCTTCTCTCGCTTATCCCCCTTGCCGGCCGTAACCGTGATGCGCTTATCGGCTTTGAGTTGTTTAATGACGCCATTTACGCTCTGTTTTGGCATTTCACATATTTCTGATATTTGCTTTTGCGTAACGGGGTTGTGAAGTTTGAGCACATAAGACACTTGTATAATTCCATATGGAATTTCGTGCTTCTGCGCGAATTTTGTGTATAATCCCTTGATTCTGCTTACCCCTGCATCAATCGCTCCAATAGCGACATCCGCTTCATAACCCATAAAATCCCTCCACTTATTGGCATTTTCGCTGGTGGTTTTCTATCTGCCAAAGAAATTGCCAACGATTAACTTAATATAGTATGTAATATTACTATATATAGTATAAAAGCACATCTGTCAAGGCTTATATTAATCCTAAAAAAAATAAGCCCCCGAAAAATCGGGGTTAGCCTGTGTGTACAACGCGGAAGCCATTCCCGTATTCGATGATGCTATAACCCTCGTTCAGGTACATTGTCCAAGACGAATGGCGGCGGTTGCCGTACAGGGATTGCGATGTAATGCGGTTGCCGTCCATTTCCAGATTTTGTGCCGGCACCATGAAGAAGCGAGTGGCATCCGCCGCGTCTATGCGGCAATAGCCGCTGCGTAAGTTAAGCGTGCCAAAACTGCCGGTTAAATCACTGCCCCCGATGATAATCGAACCGAACTCCGCAAAGCTTACCATATGCCCGGAAAAGCCGGCCGAAATACCGGCGGTTAAATCGCTTTCGTATATAATTAACGTGGGCTGGTTGACGAAAATTCCTGTCAGTCGCGCCAGCATTTGTATACGGTTGTCCGCCCATTGGCGTTCCTCGCGGGAAATGGCGGCATAGCCGAAGCGCGTTACATCCACCGTCTCGATGGGCGGCAGTTCGTTGATGTCCATGGCTTCTTTTAGCATATAGCCCAAGTCGGCGCGGTTGTGTACATTTCGCGCCCAGGGGGCGTCGGTTTCGTTCAGTAAAAATGCGTACATCGCGCCTACGAAGTAGCCAAACATGCGCTCCAGACCCACATCGCGGATTTGATACGCCATGCTTTCCATTTCTTGCAGTACCCGTGCGCGGAGTGCCGTCGCTGACGTGGCGGGCAGTGCCATTTCCGTGAACTGCGCCAGCCCTTCCAGATTCAAGAAAAGATTTTCGTCCTCGGCATGGCCAAAAACGCGCCTGCGTTCGGCGCGGATGGCCAGCGCGTCGGCCACATAAGCCCTACGGGCATCCCCCGTGGCACGGAAGGCCGTTGTCAGCGCGTTCATCTCCAAACGAATGCTCATGCGCGCTTCCAATTCGTTCATATGGCTATTATCAAACCCCACAAACCCGCCAAAAAAATCTGCACATCGCTGATGCCAGTGCATGGCGTAATGCGCCGCAAGGCCCAGCCGATGCGCCGCGCTTCTGGATTGCACCGTGGGCCAAGACATAATCACCCATTCCTCGCCGCCGAAGGAGGACGCCGTAACCACGCCCACCGCCCACACATGCACCTCCTCCGGCAACGTGCCGTAGAACACATCGCCGAAGGGTGCCAGATACCCCGCAGGGTCGGCGCGATTGGCAATGGCATCCCGCGTCACAGGGTCAACCACCATTATGGGCACGTGGAAGGGGAAGCCCCACAACGCACCGCCATCGCGGTCGAACATATCCTGCGTGTGCGCCAAAAACGTTGCGACTGTATCAAAAGGAAGCGATATTTCGGGCGGTGGTGGCGCGGGTGTTTTAACAGGAGTGGGTTCTTCTACGGGGGAGGCCACAGCATAGATGTCATCCGCCGGAATCGTATCATCTTCGGATACGCTCAAGGGCACTTCGCTATATTCCGCTGTGCTACGCGAACAACCTACACACAACGTCAGCAACAATACTGCCAGCAGTAATCCGCGCTTCATCCCCGTTCTCCCCAATCACAAATTATAGCCGATTAAATTGGAAACCGTCTGCCCGACAAGTACTTTGTATGAAATGAACCGTGGGAAGCTTCCGTCCTCGCTTGTACACGAAATTCGCCCGAAAGGGCCCAGCGGCGGCGCAGTGCGCCACGAATGCGCGGGAATTTCCCGCGGAGCGATTGTGAGCGAAGCGAACACCAGTGACGCGGGAACATTCCCGCTTGCATTAGTGGCACGACTGCGCTACGCCGCCGCTGGGCCCATTCGGGCGAATTTCGCGCAATCGCTCTGACGGAACTTCCCACGGTTCATTTCTCACATTTTCCGGTGGGGCAGACGGTTTCCAATTTAATCGGCTATAATCGGTCAAGTCTTGACCTCTCCCCCGGACGCGAACATCTTTACAGCTTTTTTTATTTATGCTACCCTCTTGTCAGTGGGCGGTTAACTCAGCTGATAGAGTGCCATCTTGACGTGGTGGAAGTCGAGGGTTTGAGTCCCCCACCGCCCAGCAGCAATGGGGCTGCTTGATGAGAGAGACCAGCAGGGATTTCTCGTTGAGTCGGCCCTATTTTATTTTAGAGGAGGAAATCGTATGCGTCTTGTAGGCACGTCCGCGTTTGGAATACGCTTGCCCATTATCGGGGCGGGGGATGATTTGGTGGGCATGGTGGCTGACCATGTGCTGGAGGTGGTGGCGCAAGGCGGCCAGCCCCTTGTGTCTACGGATATCGTGGCCGTTACCGAGTCCATGGTGGCCAAGGCCGAGGGCAATTTTGCCGACGTCGCCCACATCGCCGCCGACGTCCGAAATAAATTTCCCCAGGGGGAGGTGGGGCTGGTCTATCCCATACTTTCGCGGAACCGTTTTTTAAATATTTTAAAGGGCATCGCCGCCGGGGTGGAAAAATTGCACATCCTTTTGAGCTACCCCCACGACGAGGTAGGCAACCCGGTGATGGATATTGAAAAAATGGACGAGGTTGCCGACCATTTTGATAATGCGATTGGCGAAAATAAGGCCCTGATAAGCGCGGCGGAATTAGTTAAAATTGCCGGCGCGTATCCCCATCCCTTCACCGGCACGGACTATGTAAAATTGTATGGCGCGGTTAGCGATAAAATAAATATTTATTTTTCCAACGACCCGCGGGCCATATTGGAGCTGACGCCGAATATTCTGGTGGGGGAAATCCATAACCGCTTCCTGACGAAAAAACGCCTGGAAAAAGCCGGGGCGGAAAAAGTATTTACCCTGTCCGATATTTTAAATGAATCCGTGGACGGCAGCGGGCACAATAAAAAATACGGGGTGCTGGGTTCCAATCTTTCTACGGATACAACCTTAAAACTATTTCCAAATGACGCGGCGGGCTTCGTGGCCCGGTTGCAGGCCCGGCTTGCGGAAAAAACCGGCGTTTCGCCGGAGGTCATGGTTTATGGCGATGGCGCGTTCAAGGACCCGGTGTGCGGGATATGGGAATTGGCGGACCCGGTGGTTTCGCCGGGGTATACGCCGCGCCTGGGCGGCCAGCCCGAGGAAATAAAAATGAAAATGGTGGTGGATACAAAACTCGCCCATTTATCCGGCGAGGAAAAAAGAAAAGCCATTTCCGATTTAATTAAACAAAAAGAAAATAACCCCAAGGAATTTCGCGAGGGAACCACGCCGCGCAAATATGCCGACCTAATTGGGAGCCTGGCCGACTTGGTCAGCGGCTCGGGGGACAAGGGCACACCCGTGGTATTTATCCGCGGATATTTCGACAATTACACCTCGGAATAAAAAATGCCGGGCGCGGCCGAACCGGGAAGTGGCGGCTGGAAGTTGTGCTCGCGCCCGGCATTTTTAATTAAATTAGCAAAAATCCTGCCTCGGAATAAATTCCGGGGTATTTTTTTATGAATTATGGGGGAATTTCTGATTATTTTTTGGGTATTTTTCAACAATTCTATAGACAAACAGGATTGACTATATTAATATACGGGTACATGCTTTTTTGCAATGTTATACAAGCTTGAGTTCCAACGCCTTGCCCTCTGGGGTGTGAAAGGGTTTTTTCTGATGATGAAACGCGTCATGGCAGTACTGTTGCTCTTGGTCATGCTGGCTTTGCTTGTTCCGGCACCTGTACACGCCGCCATTCGGGCGGCGGAGGGAATCGACGCAATATTGGTAATCGACACCAGCGGCTCGATGCGCACCTCGGACAGAGAACGCACCGCATTGGAAGCCGCACAATTATTTATAGACATGTTGGAAACCCGCAATTCCCGCGTGGGCATTGTGGAATTTAGCGGGGAGCTGGGCACGGTCATTCCCCTCTCGCCGGTAGGCACCCCCGCGGAAAGGGACGCGTTGCGGGGGCAGATTAGACGCTTTGTGTACGACGGATGGACGGATATCGGGCTGGCCTTGCGCACCGCCTCCGACATGCTGTTGCGCGACGGCGACCCCAACAACAGTCCCCTGGTGCTCCTCTTCACCGACGGTGCCATCGACATCAACCCCGCCCAGGGCCGCACCGAGGCCATGTCCTATGACGACACCTGGTACGCGGTAAACGCGCTGACCGGTATCGCGCCTATTTACACCGTGGGCTTGAACTACGGCGGTCTGGTCAATGTGGAATTTCTGCGCGATATCGCAACGCGCACCCAGGGCCGGAGCTTTATTATCCAGGAAGCCGCCGTCCTCCCCCGTATTTTCAGCGAAATATTTACCAGCCATATCCGCACCTCGGTTATCGAGATTGCGGATATTGTCGCGGAGCCGGAGCAATATTCCGAAGTGATTATCCCCATTCCCAGTGCCTTCGTAGCGGAGGCGAATATTATCATGCTTTCAGACCAGCCCCTGCTCAATGTGCGCTGGCTCAACCCCGACGGGGAGGAAATGGTCTTCGATGGGGTAAATCACTTCATTAGCTATGCCGTACGTTACACCATGATAAAAAGCCTGAACCCCGCCGTGGGGGACTGGACCCTTATGGTTATGGGCTTGCCCGGCGAGCGCGTGACGGTAAACCTCATTTATAACTTTGATGTGAATATCACCATTGCCGCCGCCCAGGCGGGTACCACCGGGCCCACCTACAACCCCAACTACCCCATAGCCATTACCGCACGCTTCGCCTTTGCCGACGACCGGGTCGTCACCGAGGAGCTGTTCATCGGCGCGGTGGCGGAGTTGCGGGTCTATGACCGGTTCCTACAGCATCTGTACAGCGTCCCCATGATTAATACCGGAAGTATGTTCACCGTGGATTATGAATCCCGCACCGGGGAGGATGTCCATGTCACCGTATGGGTCACGCATCCTCAGTTTGAAACGGGCAGTGCCTTCGTCACCGTAGCCTTCGACCAGGAAGTGGAAGTCGTACCCACCCCCGCCCCCACGCCGGAGCCTACCCCCGCCCCCACACCAGAGCCTACCCTAGAGCCCACCCCCGCGCCCACGCCGGAGGCCACCCCCGCGCCTACCCCCACCCCCACGCCACGGGAAAGCGATTTCGTATGGTGGCCCATTGTCGTAGGCGGGATTATCATACTCTTGATTGTGTTGGTGCTCCTTTTGCGGCGCAGACCCGCCCCCAAGATTTTCAACGGCTACCTGGAAGTGCGGGGCTTACTGGCCGACGGGAAATACACCTCTTTGGAAGCCCCGGATTTGGGCACCTTCGCCGGGCGCACCAATTTGCATGAATTTCTGGAGGACACCTTGGGTAGCCGTGCCATACGCATATTGGAGGCCGCCAACCTGGGGGAAATCAGCATCGCCCCCGGCTTGCAAAACGGCGAGCCCGTGCTCCTTATCGTGAACAAGGGCAATTGCATCATCATGGACGAGGAGCAAGCCTATGGCAAAAACCTGGTCTGGAACGCCGACCAAAAACTGTTTTTTACCAACGAGGACAGCAACGCACGGCTGGAAATCACCTACAGAGCGGAGATTGACTAGATGAAGTTATCGCCGGAAACCATAGCGGATTTACGCGCACTGGATTTTGAATACGGTGGCGGCATTACCACCTTGAGCACCAAGTCCGAGGTTATCGACAAGCCCATTTTGGTGGTGGGGCTGGGCGGCACCGGCGTGGAATCCCTCATTCGCGTAAAAAAGGCGATTAACCGCCATTTCCGTTTGCCCGCGCCTGTGGCGGGCCAGCGTCCGCCGGACAAGCCCGCCCAGATAGAATACCTGGGCATCGACTCCGACGAGACCTTGCTCAATTTAAAATACATGGACATTTCCTTCAACGAGGACGAGTTTGTACTGCTGGAAAACGCGAACCTGACCTCTATTTACAAGAACCGGGAGACGGTTTTCAAGTACTCCACCCACGACTGGATTGCAGACAATCTACGCTTGCAACAGGTACGCCACGGCGCAGGAGGCATACGCCAGGCCGGTCGTTTTTTGCTTGCCATCAATACCAACCGTGTGCTGGGGGTGCTGGCGGACAAGATTAACCGCCTGATCGCCAACCGCAACGCCAACGATTTGTTATACGTATTCGTTTTGGTGGGGTGCGCCGGAGGCACGGGCAGTGGCGTCTTCATCGACATCCCCTACATGATTCGCCAGCTTGCGGTGCAAAAGGGCTTCGAAACCGAGAATATCGGCATGATTTTCCTCCCCGACGTCACCCTTTCCGACAGCATGATAGACGGCTCTGCCGCGCTGAACATCAAGGCCAACGGCTTCGCCGCCCTGAAGGAACTGGACTATCTCATGAGCATCGAGCAAACCGGGGAATTTTTCGAGCATACCTACGCGGAGCTGGAAATCAAGACCAACCGCCCCCCCTATGACCTGTGCCATCTGGTAAGCGCGAAGGACGAAATGGGCAAGCTCATCCCCCAGGCCAAGAATTATTGCATGAACGTAGCCGCCGAAACGGTGATTAACTTCATCGCCAGCGAGGAAGTGGTGGACGGGCAAAGCTATACGATTAATTCCTACCTGTCCAATATCGAGAACAACAAGGCCGCCTTTCTCACCACCCACCAGCAGAAGCAACCCGTAAATTATATTTATAATATCGTGGGCGCGGCCAGTGCCCAGTTGCCCGTGGAATTTTTGATTAATTTCCTCACGGCCAATATGTTCGCCGAGCTGGTGCCCATGATGGAGAAATCCCCCGGCGCGGAGTCCGCCCAGCTGGCTTTGGAAGCCATGAAAATCGACCTCCCCTCTCTGGAGCGGGCTTTGGCCGACGGCAAGCCGCGTATCCGCGACTTTAGGCAATATGACAAAACCGTGTTGGGCCAGCGGCCGGACATTATAGAAGAAGCGGTGAAAAAGGAGCTCTCCCGAATCAAGGAGCATTACGACTTCCGGGCGGCGCAAATCGCCGAATCCTTCATAAGCGCGCTGGGCGAAAAGAGCCATATATTGACCCAGTACTTCACCGATTTCGAGCTGGGGCCCTATTACACCACCCGTCTGCTGGACGACATGCAGGATAATTCCATCCCCAGGCTCATCGACCGCTTGCGTAAGCGCGACATCCAAGCCAAGCGGGAGCACCGGGACTCGGTGGCCGCGCTGGAAATCAAGCGACAGGCCGCCATCGACCGCTTCAACCAGCGGGGGCTCTTCAGCGGATTTACGAAAAACCAGCAAGCCGCCAATCTGGTGAAATCCAACGAAGCCTATCTCCGCGCCATGGACAAAAACGCGGGCTATGACGCCATCGAGCGGGTCTACGAAACGGTGCAGGCCGCCCTGCTGGACTACCGCGAGCAACAAATTTCCACCTATTGCGAATTGCTGACCACCTTGCGGGAGCTCTTTGAAAAATTCCGCACCCTGCGCCATGCCGATGTAACCCGGTCGGAAACCTTTACCCGCAATCTGGCCGAGCCCCAGGAATTTTGCGAGTTCTTTGAAGCGGAGGCCGACCCCACCTTGGCTATCGACTACAAGGCCGCGCTGAAACGCCTCCTGACGGAAATGCTCAAGGACAATACCTGGCAACCGGGCACCGACCACAAAATTGTGGAGAATTTAAATAAATTCGTCACGGCCCAGTTCCAGGGCGTGATGTACAAGTCCCTGGACTATTACCTGGTGATGATGGCGAAGCATAAAAACATCCCCGCCGAGTCTTATATCCATGAAAAAATCTTCGCTTTGGCGGAAGCCGCCAAGGTTATGTTTCCCATGAACCATGTCCCCAGCGGCTTGCACATCACCTTCCCGCCCTATACCTATTTGTCCGTGCCGGCCAACGCGCCCCAGGTGCGGGCCACGGCGCAAAGCGTTTCCGGCCGGATATCCAGCATCAAGTATTCCCGCATGGTGAACCGGCTGTATATGTTAAATTTGAAAATCGCCGTGGCGTTGTACGGCTACAAGGAATTGAACGAATACGAGGCCGTGTATGAGGCGTCTTTGAATAAAATCCCCGGCTTGCACCTCTATGAGAGCGAGCACAAAAACTGGCGCAACCTGCCCTCCCCCAATTATGACAAGCTTTGGACTGCCGACTATGAAAACAACCGGGAGCGCGCACGCAACGACCGCATACGCTCCGTCTTTGACCGGGCCGTGGAGAAAAACCTGATTAAGCTGGACGAGAAAAGCCACCGCTATGTGTGCTTCTATGGCGACCCGGTGGATATCGCCGCCCGCTATGCCGCGGTGGAGCGGGGTATCGCGGAGAAAACCATTTCCGCGCCCCAGGCCCGGGCCATTATGCAGGATTTGAAGCAGTTTAGCACTTCCCCCGACCGGAGCAAATATCGCCAGCCCCTCTTCGATACGGAGTTCCTACCCGATACCGACACCCCCGACATGGACTATGCCAAAGGGGTATTCATCTACATGCCCGCCTTGAACGAGCGCATAGCCCATGAGGTGGAATTGCAGGAGCGGGTGGAGCAGTTGCTGTACCAGCTTACCAAGATTGACATGGCCGAGGTGAAGTACCACCATTTCGCCCAGGCTTTGTATATGGGTGTCATCGTGAAGCAACGCAAGAATTTTAAATTTACCTATGACGAGGTGGAATACATCCTCTACACCATGGAGCGGGTGAGTGACCCCTTCGTGGAGTATGATGTTTTTCAAGCCTATCTTACCTTGGACGACGCTTTGGCCGCCCATCTGCAAAAGCGGGCCCAGGACGCGGAAAACCGCTTGGGCGATGACGAGTACGACCCGATAATTAAAACCTTGAGCGACTATATTGATATCTACCGGGACAAGCTGACCCATCTTGACCAGGTGTACCAGGACGAGCGGGGCGGCGCGCAGAAGCGGCTGTTCTACCGCTCTATGCTGGATGTATTCATGAAGGAGAAGGCCGTCCTTTCATGATGCCACAGCAGCAAAGCAACCCGGTTTTGTTTGTGCTTATCGGGGCGGCGGCGGAGCTGGCCCCGGAGCTGAACCGCTTGCTGGAGGGCTATCGCCTAGAGGCCGCCGATTGTGTCATCGTCCCCGACCCGGGGGACAGCGCGCATCTGCGCTCGGAAATCAACCGGATTCAACAGGATTTTCTGCAACACCGCTACACCACGGGCGGGCTGATACGGGTGGGCTATATTTTGCAGGACGCCGCCCAGCTAAAAACCTTGCGCAACCACGTGGAAAATATTTTGTCCCCCCTGTATCCGTCGGGCTTGATTACCGACATTTATTGGCTGGCCGACGAGACCAGCACCTTGGACGCTTGCAGCAGCAGCCGCAAAAATTCCATTAAGGTGCTCTCGAAGGGACTGCCGGATACCCAGATATATTTGTTGTCCAACTTAAACAGCGAAAGCCGCCACACCCCTTGGGCCGAGGTTATACAGACCATCACCCTCCTGGCCTTGTTCAAGGACGGCGAGCCCGGCGAATACGCCGCCCCCCCCGATGCTTCCCGCTACAATGAATTTTTGTTTTTGCAAAACGCGGGGAACGGGAAGCCCTTTTTGACGGCGGGGAGCGTGCGGCTACAAATCCCGCGCAAGGCGTTGCGGGCGTTACTGATGACCGCTTTGCTACAGCCCTTGCCCTTGACCGCCCCTTCCATGCCGCCCTTGGATATGCCCCGCATTTCCCCCTGGGTGCCCGAGGAGGAGTATATATACGGCCTTGCACTGCCCCGGGAGGCGTTGCGCGTTGTCACCGACGGCATGACCCGAGGGACTATTTTGAACCGGCTGTTCGGCACGCGGCTGGACGCGGTGGCGGATATCAACCCCCCCCAATGCGACAAAATAGACGATGCCATCCTTGTAGAATCATTGGACGATTATATGCTCTTCGACGCGCTGGACATTACCAAGCATGACGGTCACTGGCCCGCCCACCTGCGCGGTATTTTGTTAAACAACGAAGCCACCAAGGCCGCCGCCGAAAAAAGCCTGGAACAATGGCTGGACGCGGCACAGGAGCTAAGCAAGCTGAAAACCGACAAGCGTAAGCTCTCCACTTTTTATACCGTGGCCAATTATCCCTACACTTTGGCCATGGAATACCTGAAGCGCATCGCTTCCATTCGCGCCTATGCATTGTACAGCCAGTTGATACACGAGATGCTGGAGCGGGTGGCGGAAATCCACGCCCGGCTGGGAGCCCGCCACGACGCGGTGGAGGCGGAACGGGAAGCCTACGGGCGCGACGCCCAGGCCCTTACCGTAACGGGGTCGCCCTTGGCCTCCACAGAGGATTATTTTCTGGGCTTGTTCGCCCAGCACGCCCGGGCCAACGCGGAAATATTGCGCCAGCTCACCCTCCGCTTCAAGGAAGAAATCCCAATCGACGCGCTGGAGGCATATATCGACGCCCATATATTACAGGACCCGATTTTCTCCCGCTCCTTCACCGAAATGCTGGCCCATGTAGCCGACGACAAATCCCTTACCGAATGGGCGGTCAACTCGCGGCATCTGCATATCCGACTGCGCTCCGGCTCATCGGCTTTATATAACGAAACGAACCTGCACATGAGCGCGGATTGGGCCGCCCAGGTGAAATACGGCTACGAGGCCCAAGGGCTGGGCCGGGCCAACCTCTTTACCGATTCCGCAACCAACCGGGTAAGCGTGCTATACCACGCGGGAGCTTTCGGCCCGGGGGACTTGTATTATGCGGATTTATACAAATAGGCGGCTGGGTTGATAAATGAAAAAAAAATATAAATTGGCCAGCCACAGCGAACCGGAAATGGCCGTGACCCATTTCAAGTGGCAAATCGACATCGAGAACAACGCGCTGATGAGCTGGAAATGGCCCGCCAACCCGGACGTGAAATATATGCTGGCCGCCGCCACTACCCAGCACCCAGACGACCCGCTGGCCTGGCTCATGGAGGACCCCAACAGCCATGCCGTGGTTACGCGTACCCTTACCGCCCACTATGAAGTACCCATCGGCGACGCGCCCAAGCGTTATATCTTCGCCCCGGCTTATTTGAAGGGGAAGGAAATCGCCGTATATGGGCCGGCCTTGGTGACGGATTTGCTCTACGCCAAGGTTCACGCCGAGGTACGCATCACCAACAGCAATATACCCTTTAGCTCCTTCAAGCGCGTGGATTTCTCCCTCCATTTCTCCGGCGAGAACGCCGGCTCCGTTTTGGGGAAGAACGCCCTGCGCTATGCCGTGTACGAAATGCAACGTCTGGTGGGCGTTTACGCGCTGGACGACGAGATTTTAACCGGCGGGTATATCTATATCCGAAAGACCCAGCACATCCGCTTTATCATACAAGAAGCATTCGCACAGTTTATCGCGTTGGTATAAGGAAGGGCGATTATGGTGGAAACAGTAAAAAAGCATGTCATCTGCCCGTACTGCTGTCACAAGTTTGAGCCTCGTGAGGCTGACTTCAGGCTGTCGGGAACGCCGGAGGGCAAGGCTACAAAATCCAGGGGGAGGCCGCGAAAGGCCGCCGCCGACAAGGTGCTGGACGAAAGATTGCAAAATTATAACCTGGAAATATTGCAATACAGCGCGGCGGAAGCGAAGAAAAACGCCATGGAATACCCCTCGGTGGCCCTTTCCGACAAGGGCGTGTACCACTCCGAGGAGGATACGGAACGCCGCGGATTCATCCAGCAGGTGACTTATATCGACCCCAAGGGCTACAAATATACCACCGATACCCGCCTTTGCCCCAACTGCCACAATGTATTGCCCACGGGCTACGGCCTGCGCGATTCCTTGCTTATTTCCATTTTGGGGGATGCCCGCAGTGGCAAGTCCGTGTTCCTGACCATGCTCATCGCCGAGCTGGAAAATAACCCGGATTTAACCTCGAAGCTTACCTTCATCGGGGACAACCGGGTGCGGGACATCTTCAACGAAACCTATCAGAGACCCCTCTTGAAGGAGCATACCTTGGTCAGTTCCACCAAGCGCAAAAAAATCCCGCCCTTCGCCTTTAATTTCTGGTACCAGTATAAAACCGGCGGCGGTAACACAGCGGAAAACAATATCGACATTATTTTTTATGATATAGCCGGAGAAGATTTGCGCGACGACGCCGCCATCCGCAAAAATGGCTTCAACATCCGGGATTCCTCGGGCTTGATTTTCTTGGCCGACCCCACCAATTTTTCTATGCTAAGCGATTTGTTCCGCTTCTCAGACGACGCGCTAATCGACAATGTGCCCGAGGATAATTCCAACCAGCATATTTTTAATACCCTCTACAATTATTTCATCGGCCTGGAAAAAGGCAAATCGCCCATTCCCTTCGCCTTGGCCTTGAGCAAGGTGGATTTGTTCGGCTATGCCCGGTTCGATTTCTTCGATAGCAGACCCGAGAACCGCATCCAGCATATGCTGCCCGACGAGCAACACAAGGACGCGTTAAACATGCGCTGTACCAAGGCCCTGAATATGGAGGTGCGGGAGCTCCTCTCCCATGTAAAGGAAGACGCTTTGGTGAACAATGCCCTGGGGTGCTTCGAGCATGTGAATTGCTTCGCCCTCTCCAGCCTGGGCAAGCGGCCCGCCCTAGAGCAAATTACCGACCCCAAGACCAACGAGACCATAGAAAAAGGGCACATCGACGGCCCGCCGGTGCCCTTCCGCGTGAAGGAAGCCCTCTATTGGATTCTCATGAAAAACGGGATGCTCTATAAAAACGAATTTAACCAATACACCCTTACCGGCCACGACATCGCCGTGGTGAAGGGCACGAGCAAACGGCCCTGGTGGAAACGGTTGCTGGGGATAAGGTAAATGGGCATCCTTCAGCGTTCGGCCGCCTCCTCTTTTACGACGGCTAGGGTATAACCCAACGGTTTCAAAATCCTGATAATGCTGTTAATTTGCGGTGAGTGTATGGCGCGTTCGATTCGTGCGATAACGGGTTGCTGAACCCCGCATAATTCGGAGAGTTGTTTTTGGGTTAAGCCGTTTTCTTCCCGTGCGTCTACAATGGCGGTGATAACGGATTTTTCAAGGTTGACGATTTCTTCTTCCTCGGGGGTTAAGCTTAGGGTTTGCCTGAAATTTTTCCAGCTTGTGGCCATTATTTATCATTCCTTTTAATATAGTCGGCGAGGTTGCGCTTTGCCTGTTTAATTTCGTTGGGCGGGGTCTTATTGGTTTTCTTGGTGAAGTGGTGCAGTAGAATATATATTTTTCCATTGTAGTGCGCGAAAAGAATCCGGTTATCCAAAGGCCGAAGTTCCCATATGTCGCCGTCCAAGTGTTTTACAACGGGCTCTCCCACACGGGTTCCTTTTTCGCAGAGAAGGTCAATATAAGCCACAATCTTGTTAAAGTTGACTCTTGCAGTTTTATCGGTGTGGGATTTTTGTCTAAGCTCAGAAATAAATGTTGCGGTAGGTTCTCTGCCTCTGCTGTCGCTGTAAAAAATCACATCGTACATTTTAGCATTCCCCCAGCCGCAGTATTATAATAGCAAATTTGATATGATGGCGCAATTCACGGATTATACTGTCGACACACCCTTGCGCGGGTTTTACCCCCGGTTCACACAGCACTGCTTATATTTCTTCCCGCTGCCGCAGGGGCAGGGGTCGTTGCGGCCCACCTTGCCTTCTGCGCGGCGGGCTGTTTTTTTGGTGCCGGCGGTTTCCGAGGAGTTGGTCTGGAGGTCTTCGGTTTTTACGGCTTCTTTCATTTGGGGCTGGTTTTCGTTGGTGATTTGCACATTGAACAGTGCGCGAACCGTGTCCAGCCGGATATTGTTGCTCATTTCCTCGAACATATCAAAGCCCAGGAATTTATATTCCACCAAGGGGTCGCGCTGGGCATAGGAGCGCAGGGCCACGCCCTGGCGCATTTGGTCCATTTCGTCGATGTGGTCCATCCAGCGTTTGTCGATAACCTGCATCATGAGGACGCGCTCCAGCTCCCGCATACGGGGGGGGGTGATGGCGTGCTCCCGGGTTTCGTAGAGCTTGGCGGCGGCCTCTGTAAGGTGGGCCTTGAGCCCGTCCCGGGTCAAATCCTCCATGTCCGCCGGGGCGTACACCGCCGCGGGCTTGTGGAAGAAAATCATCAGCTCGTTGTTGAGCCCGTCGAAGTCCCATTCCTCGGGGAGCTCGTCGGTGCCGGTGAATTTGTCCACAGCACGCTCCATGACGGCGCGTATCATGTTCATGACATTGTCGCGCAAATCCACGCCGTCAATGACTTTGTTGCGTTCCGCGTAAATGATTTCGCGCTGTTCGTTCATGACCTGGTCGTATTGCAGGAGGTGCTTGCGGATGCCGAAGTTATTGCCCTCCACTTTTTTCTGTGCGTTTTCGATGGCACCGGAGAGCATCTTGTGCTCCAGGGCGTCGTCCTCCTTGAAGCCGATGCCGTCCATCATGCGCAAAATCCGGTCTCCGCCGAAAAGGCGCATTAAATCGCCCTCCAGGGAAATATAGAACTGGCTCTGCCCCGGGTCGCCCTGGCGGCCGGCGCGGCCCCGGAGCTGGTTGTCTATGCGGCGGGATTCGTGGCGGTCGGTGCCGATGACCTTCAGCCCCCCCAATTCCACCACCCCTTCCCCCAGGAAAATGTCCGTACCCCGGCCGGCCATGTTGGTGGCGATGGTCACATTCCCGGCTTGGCCGGCTTGGGCGATGATTTCGGCCTCCCGCTCGTGGTGCTTGGCGTTGAGGACCTCGTGCCGGATGCCCCGTTTTTTCAACAGGCCACTCACCAGCTCCGACTTCTCGATGCTGGTGGTGCCCACCAAAACGGGCTGTTTTACCGCCGCGCTGGCTTCGATGTCCGCCACGATGGCACGGTATTTCGCTGCCTCCCCCCGGTAGATGATATCGGGCTTGTCGTTGCGGACCATGGGCATGTTGGTGGGTACCGCCACCACATCCAGCTTGTAGATGTCGCGGAACTCCCCCTCCTCGGTGAGGGCCGTACCCGTCATCCCCGCCTTTTTATAATACTTGTTGAAGAAATTCTGGAAGGTAATGGTGGCGATGGTCTTCGATTCGCGCTGAACCTTCACGTTCTCCTTGGCCTCGATGGCTTGGTGCAGGCCGTCGGAATAGCGGCGGCCCGGCATCATGCGCCCGGTGAACTCATCCACGATGATGATTTCGTCTTCCTTGTTCACATAGTCCACGTCCCGGTGCATGTTGTAATTGGCCTTCAGCGCGTTGTTAATATAGTGCTGAATCTCGATATTCTCCGGGTCGGAGAGGTTATCCACGCCGAAATACCGCTCGGCCTTCTGCACCCCCTCCTGGGTGAGGGTCACGGCTTTCTTTTTCTCGTCCACGATGAAGTCGCCTTCCTCCTCGATTTGCGCCCGCATGGCCGGGTTTTGCAAAGCCTCCTCGTTGAGGATGCGGCCTTTTTTCAAATTCTTGGCAAACTGGTCGGCCACCTTGTACAGCATGTTGGACTTCCCAGAGGGCCCGGAAATAATCAGCGGCGTCCGCGCTTCGTCTATCAAAATGGAGTCCACCTCGTCGATAATGGCGTAATGCAACGCCCGCTGAACCCGGTTGGCCGCCGTCACCATGATATTGTCCCGCAGATAGTCGAAGCCCAGCTCGTTGTTGGTGGAATAGGTGATGTCGCATTCGTACTGGGCGCGGCGGTCGGCAGGGCTTTGCCCCTGCAAAATACAGCCCGTGGTCAGCCCCAGATAGCCAAAAATCTTGCCCATCAGCTCGGCGTGGTAGGCGGCCAGATACTCATTCACCGTTACCAGGTGCGCCCCCTTCCCCGCCAGCGCGTTCAAATACAAGGCCAGCGCGGCGGTTTGCGTCTTGCCCTCGCCGGTTTTCATCTCCGCAATGCGGCCCTGATGCAAAACCATGCCGCCAATCAACTGCACCCGGAAATGCCGCTGATTAATCAGCCGCCGGGTGGCCTCGCGCACCACGGCAAAAGCCTCCGGGAGCATGGCATCCAAAGAAGCGTCGTCGGTATAGCCGGCGCGCAATTTGTCCGTCATGCCAATAAGCTCCCCTTCAGAGAGCCCCTGCATCCGTGGCTCCAACGCCTCCGTCCGGTCAATCATCGGGGTCATGCGCTTTATTTCCTTATCGCTGTAATTACCGAAAATCTTTTCCAGGATACCCATGTGTACACCTCTTCAAGTGAATTAAATTACCCATCATACGTGCAGGGGAATATAATGGCAGATTTGGCTTGAATTATCAAATGTATGCTCGCAAGCATTGCCCCCGTAGGGCAGATATCCGCGCAGTGGGTGCAGTGGGTGCAGGGGGGGCTGTTGAGTTGTTTTGTATGGAGGATGGTCTTCATGCCACGGTGGGCGTTGGTGAGCAGACCCTGGCTGTGGCCCAGGCGGGATTCGCAATGGCGGATGCATAGGCCGCAGAGGATGCATTTGGCGGGGTTGTGGGTAAGGCGGTGGCGGGCTGCTTCAGGCGATGGGGAGGGGTGTGCGTGGTTGGTGTATTTTTTGGGGTTGGCGTCAAGCCGGTTGGCCAGGGCGATGAGCCTGCATGTAGTATAGCCCGTACAGCCGCAGGATAAGCAACGGGAGGCTTCTGTTCGCGCTTGCTCGGGGGTGAGGGGGGGGCTTTGCCGGGGGGGTGCGGCGTCGGGGGGTGGGGCGGGGGTATCGTCTGTGAGCAGGAGGGGCGGGAGGGCTTGGGGTAAGCCCGGCGGGGCAATGCCACTTTCTTCATTTATATAGGCGTGTACCGCCGCCGCCGCCTTGCGTGCGTGGGCCATGGCTTCGATGGCGTAGGCGGATTGGCCTGTGGCGTCGCCGATGGCGAAAACGCCGGGTAAATTGGTGGCGAAGGTTTGGGGGTGGGCGGCCAGGGTATTCCAGCGGGTGGCTTGCAGGGCTTCCAGCCCCTGGGTTTCCACGGCCTGGCCGATGGCGGAGATAATCATGTCGGCCTCCAGCCATTCCTGTTCGCCGGGCAGGGGAACGGGAGCACGGCGGCCGCTGGCGTCGGGGTCGCCCAGGGTCATGGCTTGGAGGCGGATGCCGTCAGGGGTGATTTCCATGGGGGCGGCAAGGAATTTGAACACCACGCCCTCCGCCTCCGCTTCGGCGATTTCCTGGGGCTCGGCGGGCATTTCGGCCCGGGTGCGGCGGTAAGCCACGATGACATGCGTGGCACCCACGCGCATCGCGGTGCGGGCCGCGTCAATGGCGGTATTGCTCCCGCCTACCACCACCACTTTGCCGGAAATGGGCCGCCCTTGGGAAATATCCCCCAGTGCCACGCGCATCAGGAAATCCGTGCCGCCGAGTACGCCGGGGAGGGCATCTCCCGGGCAACCCAGAGGCTTCGAGCGGGACGCGCCGACGGCGACGATAACCGCGTCGTTTTCGGCGCGGAGGGCGTCCAGGGTGAGCGCGCCGGAGGGCCCCAGCGCGGTTTCATTGACGAAGCGAATCCCCATTTCCTCCAGCACCGCCAGCTCCGCGTCCAGGATTTCCTTGGGCAGACGGTATTCCGGGATGCCGTAGCGCAACAGGCCGCCCATTTGGGGGGCGCGGTCGTAGACCGTGACGCCATGCCCCGCCCGGCGCAGAAAATATCCGGCGGTTAAGCCCGCCGGGCCGCCACCCAAAATGGCGACGCGGTGGGCCGGCGCGGCAAAAGGCGCGTCAGCGGGGAAGGGCCGTCCCCCGCTTTGCCCCAGGACGTCTATTCCGTATTGCTTCAAGGCCGCGATATTCACCGCTTCTTCTTGGTTTGCCCGGCGGCATTTTTTTTCACAGGGGCGGGGGCAAATCCGCGCCACCGATGCCGGGAAGGGGTGGGCTTCGTACAGCAGTGCCGCCGCCTCTTCCCATTCCCCCTGGGCGATGTGCTTGATATACCCGGCGCAGTCCGTTTCCGCCGGGCAAGCGGCGCGGCAGGGGGCGACGCAGTCCCCGGCGTGGGTGGAGAGCAACAGCTCCAATATCCTTTTTTGGGCGGCGCGGATAGGGGGGGCGTCCGTGCGCACCGCCATCCCCGGCGCGATAACCGTGGCACAGGCCCGCACCGGACGGGACGCGCCCTCCAGCTCTACCAGGCACAACCCGCAAGCCCCGCTGGCCGCCACCCGCCCATCAAAACAAAGGGAGGGGATAAACACCCCCGCCCCTTGCGCGATTTCCAGCACAGTCTGTCCGGGTTGCCCGGTATAAGCCCTGCCGTCAATTGTTATGGCGAGCATAGTAAGATTTCGCCCGCGTCCCGCATCCTTTTTACGATGTTGAGCATCCTTTTTTGGGCAAAGAGGATTTCCTCTTCCTGGGTGTTGGGCATGGCCTCCATTTCTTCCAGAATAAGAACCGAAAGCCGGGAGGAGCAATTGGTCAGAAACCTATGCCCCAATTCGGCGGTGCAACCCTTCAAGGCCAAGGCCAGCTCCGTCTGGGCGGTTTCGCGCATTACCGCTTGCATGTCCCGGTTGCCCATCGCCGTGAAAAGGGTGTTGAAGTCCGCGCTTTGGGGTAGGGCCTTCTGGGCGAATAGCTTGGCCAGGGCGTCATGCTTTAGCTGATTCAGCGGATTGTTGAATATGCCCCCGCTCATGTAATAGCCCCGGCTTATCAGATACGATTCCCCCAGCATGGCCAGTAGCTTCGCTTCGAGAAGCAACGGATGCATCCCCATTTGTATGGCCTGTACCCCTTCGAGCAGCATCAGCCGCGAAAGCAGTGCCTCGCCGGTATGTCCGTCGGCGTCAATCAGGGTTTCCCCCATGTCCTCCACGATGGCCGGGTCGGTTCCGTCCACCACCATCATCAGTAAAAAGGTGAGGAAATCTTTCTCCTGGGTATTGCACCATTCCTCCAAGGCCAAAATGCCCTCGGTGCGGGCCAGCTTGGCCAGTACCGCCATCCGGTCAACAATGGGTAGACAAGCGTCCCTTTCGGCAGGGGTGAAGCCGCTCAATATGTGCATATTGCCCTCCTGGGAATTTATTAATAAAATATAAAGCCGCTGATTACTTATGTCAATGTAGCCCCCGCCTTCAGCCACGCGCATAATTTCGCGCCGAATTTGCTAGAATAATTTAATATAACAAAACTACTTCACCCGAAGGGAAGAAACCCCATGAACCCCACCCTCAAATTCTGGCTGGTCAAGCTTGCTTATATTACCTTGGCCATCGTGATTATCAGTGTATGCGTCAATATGTTCCTGGCACCACACAATATTGCCGCCGGCGGGCTCACGGGGCTTGCCATCATCTTTGAGGAATGGATGGGGCTGAACCGCACCTGGGTCGTCCTCATCGGCAACGCCAGTCTGCTGGTGGTCACGCTTATTTTCCTGGGCAAGGAAGTGTTTATCAATACGGCCATCGGCGCGTCCATGCTGCCCGCGGTCATCGCCATCACCCCCCGCTATACCCTCGTAAGCGACACCATGCTTTCCATGGTGGTGGGCTCCGCCCTCTTCGGCGTGGCGGTTTCGATTTTGTACGCCAACAAAGCAAGCAGCGGCGGGACCGCAATCCCACCGCTGATTTTTAAAAAATATTTTAACATGAACACCTCCATCGGGCTGTTCATCTCCGATGGCGTGGTGGTGTTGCTGTGTCTGCTGGTATTCGACAGGGACGCGTTTTTCTTCGCCGTGGCTTCGATTTTTATTACCTCTGCTGTCATGAGCTACATCGAAACCGGCGCGAACAAGAAGAAAATGGTCTATATCATCAGTGAGGCCCACGAGAAAATCATCCACGATATCCAGACCCTCATGAACCGTGGCGTTACCCTTATCCCCTCCATCGGTGCCTTCATGCAACAGGAAAAACCCATGCTGATGGTGACAATGGACAAAAAGGATTACCAGCAATTGCTGGATATCGTCAACACCCACGACGCCCAGGCATTTATGATTACCGATACCGTGACGGACGTCCACGGCAAGGGCTTTACCTACGAATCAGGGAGTGTGTAGCAACCGCCACGCCGCTTGCAGTTGCACGTCCTCTTCGAAGTCCAGGGAGCCAATGCGGCGGCTTAGGTGTTCATCCATTTCCACCACAATGTCGGGGGCAATCCCCACGCCGTGTATGGAGGTTCCCTCGGGGGTAAAATACTTGGCCACGGTCATTTTTATGGCGTTGCCGTCGGTGAGGTACATCAGGTTTTGCACAATGCCCTTGCCGAAGGTCTGAGTCCCCACCAGTAGCCCTACACCGGTTTCCTGCACCGCCGCGCTGAGTATCTCGGAGGCGGACGCGCTCCGCCCATTCACCAGCATCACCAGGGGAAGGCCCAAATGGTCCGCTGTATTGGCGTGGTGGTATTCCCGCCGGCCGTCGGCGTGCTCGGTATAGGTGATGAGGGTAGCGTAGGGCACCAGCCGGTTCGTAATCTGTACCACCACAGGCATCAGCCCGCCGGGGTTGTTGCGCACATCTATAATCAAGCCCGTCATATTTTGCCCGGTTAAATCGGCCAACGCTTCTTCAAATTGCGAGAGCGTCACCCGGTCGAAGCCGTCCAGGCGTATCAGCCCCGTATTTCCCGCCAGCATCTCGTGGGAAACGGTGGGCACCTCCACCAACGCCCGCAGGATGCTCACCTCAAACCGCTTTTCTTCATAAGGTCGCAGGATGGTTAGCCGCACGGGGGTATTCACCGGCCCGCGAATCAAATTTGTGATTCTGTCCTGGGGCTGGCCCACCACGTCCGCGCCGTCCACGGCCACTATTTTATCCCCGGGCAAAATCCCCGCCTTGTCCGCCGGGTAGCCCAAAAAGGTATTGGCTACGGTCAGCATCCGGGTTTCCGGGTCCATAATGCTCATCACCCCAATGCCCCCAAACACACCCTCCGTACGGATATGGAAGGCTTCCAGTGCCACCGCGTCAAAGTATTGGGTATAGGGGTCGCCCACGCCCTCCAACAGGCCCCGGTACATGTGGGTCAGCATTTCCTCCCGGTCGATGGGAAAAATGGAATGCCGCTCCAGCATCCGAAAAATCTCCTGCACCTTGCGCTCCGGCGGTTGCATACCCCCCCACCGCACCCGCGTGTCGAAGGCGTTATAACCCAAAATCACGGCGCACATAAACAGCACGCCCGCCGCAAGCCCTATCAAAAATGAATTTTTATTCATCGTTGCCCACTCCCCTTTTGCCACTCCCCCATATATATGAAGGCATAGCGCGAAATAGTCAAGTCTGGCGGTTGAAAAGGCAAAAATATTCAAATATAATCCCAATGCATCCCAAATAGATGTCATGTGGCATCGCATCGGAGGTATGTATGAAAACAGAAAAGGTGTCTGTCAACCTGAGCCCCGCCGAGCTGGGGCAAATTGATTTGCTGGTGGCGCGGGGCGTCTTCGACAACCGCTCCGACTTCATGCGTGCCGCCGCCCGCAAAACCCTGGAGGGCTACGCCGACTCCTTCAAGCAGTTTCTGGAGCCGGAGCACTTGAAGGAAGAAAGTACAAGTGCTTTACACCGCGCCATTGGCATCTCCTTCCTTGACCAAAACGAAATCGCCCATATGCTGGCCAAGGGCAAAAAAATGCACATCCGCGTCATCGGTTTGCTAAACATCGCAAAATCCATCACCCCGGAGCAAATTAAGGAAACCATATTGTCCTGCAAAGTATATGGCAAGCTCTCCGCCAGCGATGAAGTTAAAGCCATATTGCTTGAACTAGGGAAATAATGCTATGTATAGCCGAATAAAACGGGAACGGGCCGCCACAGCGCAGTACAGTGTCTGCAAGGCAAGGAAGTCGTGACGACGCGCACCGGGGGGTGCGCTAGGAACGGC
>JGI24694J35173_10000106_pt1 | contig 71566 bp, 49 predicted proteins | sample TergutCo191P1_FD_35173 | JGI IMG/M metagenome (IMG submission 35173) | reverse complement strand
TATGACGAGCATAAACCGATTTATACTCACATGCGAAACCTTCCGCCGTCAAAAATGAACTTTTCAAGTTTGAATCAGTCAATTGCTTCCGAGGGTTGTATCATCACGAACGCGAACATTACCAATTCGATTGTCGGCATTCGTACAATTATCGAAACGGGTTCAAGCCTTAACGGCGTTGTATGTATGGGCGCCGACTACTACGAAACGGAGATTCAAAAAACGCAAAATGCCGAGGCGAGGGTTCCGAATGTCGGAATCGGACGCGGCGCAATCATAAAAGGCGCAATTATCGACAAAAACGTATGCGTAGGCGAAGGCTGCCGTATCGGCGTGGACGACATCAAACGCACAGACGGCAATTACGGTCATTACTATATCGTGGACGGAATAATTGTAATTCCAAAAAATACGATTTTGTATCCTGGAACCGTAATTTAACCGATGAAAGCAAAAAAAATCATTCTCGTTTCTCTTTTTTTTGTTTTCATGTTTTCTTCCTGTTTAAGAACAGCCGCGCAAGCTGAAGGAAATGCGTTATCTGCAAATCATCAGGAAATTAATTCATTTTCCGCAAGGGTATCCACTGCCCTTTCCAATTCAGAATTGCCCGTTTCTATTATTACAAATATAAATACAAGCGTTGCATCTTCTTCCAATGAATTTCAAACTTCTCTTGAAATTATTTTGCGGCAAGACCCGTATTTTCGTATTCTTGTTGACAAGGAAAGGGCATTATCCGCCGATTACGAACCTTCCGACCTTATTGCGCTTCAAAACGCTTCGTACAGAATTAACCGTAACGATTTGTCTCTGCGCGAAGAGGCTGCTCTTAGTTTGGAGCAGATGGCAAGAGCTGCAAGAAACGACTGGTTAACGCTTGTCGCTTCTTCTTCGTACCGATCCTATGAATATCAGGTTAATTTGTTTGCGCGTCATTCAAGAAACATGGGAGAAGCGGCGGCAAGCAGGGTCTCCGCCCGCGCAGGTCACAGCCAGCATCAGCTTGGCACCGTAATCGACTTTGGCTCCATCACAAACGAATTTGCGCAGACGCGCGAAGGCATCTGGCTTTCAGCTAACGCCGCTCGTTTCGGCTGGTCATTATCGTATCCTCAGGGGTATGAGCACATAACAGGCTATTCATGGGAAAGCTGGCATTTTCGCTATGTGGGCATTGAACTTGCGCAGTTTATAGACACTTACTTTGAGGGAATTCAGCAGTATGCACTCAGGTTTTTGCACGAGTATGAAGCTTTGTAAAAAATTTAAGCATAAACCGATAAAATCTCGGCGTTTTTCCCGCGTATTCTTATCCCGCCGTTTTTAACATCTGCCGTAAAGACCGCGCCCGCTTCCCACGAACCGTCAAGAATAAGCTCCGATAACGGACATTCAAGTTCCTTTTGGATGGTACGTCTTAACGGGCGACCGCCGTATTTCTGATCCCAGCCCTTTTCTGCAAGAAAACGTTTTGCGTCGCTTGTGATTTTCAGGGTAAAGTCCTGTTCTTTTAAACGGGCGCAAAGATCAGAAAGTTCTATGTCTAAAATTGATTCTATTTGTTTTTGTTCAAGCGGATTAAACACGGCAATTTCGTCCACCCTATTTATAAACTCAGGCGGGAATATTTTTTTTATTTCGCTCATTGCGGCGGCTTCTATTTCGTTAAAAGACATTAACCCAGAGCCCGAGGCAAAACCAAGACGCGAGTCTTTTGTTATTTCGCGCACGCCTGCGTTACTTGTCATTATTATTACGGTATTCCTGAAATTTACCGTATGGCCAAGATTGTCCCTTAATTCGCCTTCTTCCATCACCTGAAGCAAAAGATTAAAAATGTCGTGATGCGCTTTTTCAATTTCGTCGAATAAAATCACACGATACGGATTTCTTCTGATTTTTTCTGTCAGCATTCCGCCTTCTTCGTATCCAATATAACCGGGAGGGGCGCCGACCAAACGCGACGCGTTGTGTTTTTCCATGTAGTCTGACATGTCAATTCTTACAAGCGCGTCTTCGTTTGCAAACAAATATTGCGCAAGTTTTCGCGCAAGAAGGGTTTTTCCGACTCCTGTGGGACCTAAGAAAATAAAGGAACCCATAGGACGGCGCCCCGAAGAAACGCCGGCTCTTGATCTTCTGATTGCGCCTGCAATACGCTTAATCGCGTCATCCTGCCCTATTACAAATTTCTTTAAATCGTCTTCTATCTGTAAAAGTTTTTTTGATTCATGTTCTTCCAAATGCATGACAGGAATACCTGTCGCTTCTGTTACAACTTTGCGAATGTCATCTTCCGTTACAACAGGTCTTTCGTTTCGTGATGCCCTCTCCCATGCCGCGTGAGCTTCTTCAAGGCGTGATTTTAAAGCGCGAACCTTGTCGCGCACTTCTGCGGCATGTTCATAATCCTGCGCGCTTACATACGCTGTTTTTTCTTCGCATAACAGTGCGATTTCATCTTCAAGACCTGTGATTTCAGGCGGCTGCTCGCGGTTTTCAAGTTTGCGAAGAGCGCCTGCTTCGTCAATTATATCAATTGCCTTGTCGGGCATGAATCTCCCTGTTATGTAACGCTGCGCAAGTTTTGCCGCAAGCATTATGGAATTATCCGAATATTTTACCTGATGATGTTCTTCGTATTTATTTTGAATGCCGTGTAAAATTTCTATCGTATCGTCAAAGGCGGGCTCGTTTACAATTACCGCCTGAAAACGCCTTTCAAGCGCCGCGTCTTTTTCAAAGTGCTTGCGGTATTCGTCTAATGTTGTAGCTCCAATGCAGCGAATTTCTCCGCGCGAAAGACCCGGTTTTAACATATTGGACGCGTCTAAAGTNCCTTCCGCGCCGCCNGCTCCNATTATCGAATGAATCTCGTCAATAAAAAGNATTATATTTCCCGCCTGATTTACTTCGCGTAATATTTTTTTAATTCGATCTTCAAACTCGCCGCGGTATTTTGTTCCTGCGACAACAAGACCCATATCCAAACATAAAATGCGTTTCCCGGATAACGCATCGGGAGCTGCTTCACTTGATAAAAGCTGCGCAAGACCTTCAACTATCGCGGTTTTTCCAACGCCCGGCTCTCCGACTAAAATGGGGTTATTCTTTGTTCTTCGCGCTAAAATGCGAACAGCGCGCGTTATCTCATTTTTTCTTCCGACAACAGGATCCATTTTTCCCGCTCTTGCCATTGCGGTAAGGTCGCGCGAAAACGTATCTAAAATAGGCGTTAACACAGGATATGTTGCAGGCTTAATCCGCGGCTGACGTTCGGTTTCTACTGTTGTCTTTTGGTTGTATCTTTCTCTGTGAACATAAAACGGCTGATACCTTTCTGTTGCCGAAACAAAATCTTCGTTTCTGGAAGCAGGCTGATTGAAAGTTGTTTGAATTATAACCCTCATCATGTCGGTGTCAACCGCGCGCTGATTCAAATAGACCTGCACGCTTGAATCCTGTTCGCGCATTGCGGCAAAAAGAATATGCTCTGTGCCAAGATAATCGCTGCCCATCGCTCTTGCTTCTTCTGTTGCGACATCCAACATGTTTTTTGTCCGTCTGGACGGAGGCACTTCGCCTTTTATTATAAGACCCGGGATTCTCGGAATGGAACTTTCAAGGATATGGCGAAACTCGGGGATGTCGATTCTTAAAAAAATCAATGCTTTGCAGGCGGTTCCTCCGCCTTCTTTTAACATTGCAATTATTATATGTTCAGGCAAAAGCTGATCGGAGTTAAAACGTTTTGCCTCTTCCTGTGCGTGTGTAGATAAAAGTCTTTGTACCCTGTTTGTAAGTCCCTTAAACAAAATTGCACCTCGTATTAATTATAATTTAATTTTGCATTTTTCTCAACGAATGGAGCTCAAATTAATCCTGTCGCCTTCCCTTATCCCTGTTTTTAAAAACCACCCTTGAGGCACTTCCAATGCATAGCGTACAGAACGGCTGGATGCAATTGAACTTAAATCGTTGGGATGCATATCCTTTATGTCGATAATCCTTCCGTCGCTTGAAATAAACGCGATGGAAAGCGGGATAAGCGTGTTCTTCATCCAAAACGACAAAATTTCGTCTTTTTCAAAAACGAAAAACATACCCTGCCCTTCGGGAAGATTTTGTCTGTGCATTAAACCTTTCGCTCTTTCTTCAGGCGTGCGCGCAATCTCAGTCTTTACCGTTGCAAGCACAACCCCGTCTCTTTCGATTGGAAATTCATGTATATCCAGCTTCTGCGAATTACAAGAAACCAAGAAAAAAATTAAGATTATTAACCACAAACCACACGAACTTATACTTCGATTTCCTTTTCGCTCTCCGTGAAAATCCGTGAAAATCCGTGGACTATATCTTTTATCTCTAGAATTCATTTACAAATTCCTGGCGCATGCGGACCTGACCCGATTCTATTAAACCGGATTCTTCCAGAATATCGTTAAAGACTACCCTGTCTATATATTTGACCGTAAGCGGACGTTCTATAGCAATACGGGTTTCTTCAGTTTCCCAGACTGCGATACGGGGATCAAGATAATTCGGCTCTCCGTACTGTTCCACAAACCGCATAAAAATCGAGTAATGATCGATAATCGCGGTATTCATGGTAAACGACATGATAAAAACATTGCCGTCCCTTAATTGAAAAAAAGCGCGGCTTATAAACGATACGCCTGTTGTCTCTACAAGGCTTTGCTCTCTTGCAGGCAGAAAGGATACGTCCCTGTCGCCTCTAAAGAGAAACAGCGAATCCTGTATCAATTTTTCCTTTAAATCGTCAAGACTCATTCCAAGAGTAAGTTCCCTAAACTGCCTTGGCAGAGACGTTTCTTCTTCATTTGAAGAAGCTGCAGGCGCTTCCTGCGCCCACAAATTAACATGAAGAAATATTATTAATATTACCGCAAACCATTTTTTTACCATATTAGTATATTATCGGAGGATCGCTGTTTTAATAAAGATAAGAGGGTCCACGAATTTACACGGATTTTCACGAAGCAAAATTCCATTGTCCACGAATTTACACGGATTTTCACGAAAAACCTTAGTACTAATCCGTGGCAATCCGTGCTAATCCGTGGACCATCCTCTTAATTTTAATCCGTGGACCATATATATAGAGTTAGGCTATCGGTTTGTTTTCCAGGCGGACCTTTTCCAAGTGCTGCATTTTGCGGTAGTAGGCGATTTGTTTGGGTATTTCCTTGACGTCTTTGATGAAGAGCTTTTCGTTCATTATCTGGAAGGCGTGGTTTTCCATCAGTTTTTTGCCGTAAATCGAGGCATCTCCCTGAGAAAGACCAACCATGTTGATAAGCTCCTTAAGGCCGAAATCGAATGAATAATTGGTGGAAGACATTATGTCAACCTTTTTTTTGTCCAACTGGATTTGAAGCATGTCGTACATTCTGCCCAAAGGCTCGCTTATTTGGGTGTTGATTATTTGCCTGTAAATAAGCCAAATGCGCTCGGACAAAAGGGTCGTAAGACGCGAGATAAGCTGAGGTTGAGTTGAAATCATTTTTTGAAAGTTTTCCTTGTTAACTGCCATAAGCTGACAGTCTTCGTAGGCGACGGCTCCTGCGGCTCTTGGTTTTGATTCCAAAAGGGCCATTTCGCCGAAAATATCGCCCGTTTTCAATACGGCAAGCAGAATCTCGTTGTTCTCTGTCACTTTGATGATTTTTACGGAACCCTTTTGAATGACAAAAAGCTCGTCGCCCGGTTCGCCTTCGCAAAAAACAATCTGGCCTTTGGTATATGTGCGGTTGTTTTCGCCGGGCGGAAACGACTTTTGAACGTTCTTAACGTAGGGAGCGATTTTTTTTAAACGTTCAATGGCAGTTTGCGTATTTTCGTCTTTTGGACAGCATTTAACAAATTTCTGATATGCGTAAAAAGCCTGATCAAACTGATTTTGTTTTGCATAATACTCGGCGACTTCGAATATGTGGCTTGCATCTTCTGCGGCGTTGTTTTTCAGGGTAAGCCGCGTAAGAGCTTCGTCAAGGTATCGCATTCTCTTTGAGAATTGCAGTATGATCTTCAAGGCTACAGGGGCGTTATTTTGAATCAGTTGGCTGAACTGTTCTTTTTGGACAGAAATGAGAGTAACGTCGGTAAGAGCCCTTGCGGTCTCGATATGACTGTTGCCGGACATGGTGGAAACAACGCCGAAAAAATCGCCGGGGCCCAATGTATCGCCCTGCTCTTCGGCGACAATTTGAACTTCCTTGGAAAGCCTTACCTTTCCTGTGCGAATAATGAAAAACTTGTCTGCATTCCTTTTGCCTTCGACAATTATATACGAATTTTCGGCAAAATTAACGAATGACAGTTGAAGCGGCGCGGCCATGTCCCCCCTCATCTCCCGGTCTCAGTATAGGAATTATATCGACATCTTGTCAACAGCCCTTAAACCGCGCAGTTATCCCTGCCTTTCGCGGCGCAAACCGGGATTTTTGAATTAATGATTTTATTTGCTTGCTTTTTTGCCCGTTTCAAGCCGATAATAAATGAAAGCCATGAACAAACGTATTAATTTTGAAGATACAATTTTTATTCTCAATGTAAGGATCCGCATGATTCGGGACCTTATGCAGCTTGATACGGATGCCGAGGTTTTCTACAAACAAACAGCAGGCGACATCGAATTCATAAGTTCCTGCCTTGATATGCTCTCCGACAAATTTGTCGCAAATCTCAAATTCCTTGACCGCGAAACCGAAGCCGACAATATCCTGGATGCCGAATGGCAGTTCGGTCAGCTTTTAAACGAAGTTACCAACAACTCAAGTCCTTTTTCGCCGAGCCTTTTTCCCGAACTTCCCATTATTGTCGCAAAACTGAGAACAGACAGTCAGAAACGCAAGAAACTGATTGAGGATTCATACGTTCCCTCGGAACAAGCCTCCAACGAACCTGTAGTAAGCCATGCCGAGTTAAACGGTCTTTTGGGAAGCGCCTGAAATTAGTGAGAATAACAGGCGGCGTACTTGGCGGAAGAAAGGTTAATGTCCCCAAAGGCACAGAAGAAATAAGACCCAGTATGGACAGAATGCGCGAATCCGTGTTTGCGTCTTTGGGAGAAATTGCGAGCCTTTCGTTTCTTGACATTTTTTCGGGCTCCGGAATTATAGCCCTTGAAGCGGCTTCACGGGGAGCTTCAATTGTCGAAGCCGTTGAGCAGGACAGGCAAAAAAGCAAAGTCCTTCTGGAAAATGTTTCCATGTCTCCCGTCAGGATAAACTGCCGTTTTTTGCCTGCGGAGCTTTATGTCAAAAGGGCAAAATCGCCGTTTGACATAATTTTCCTTGACCCGCCGTTTCCGTATCAGTTCAAATGGGAATTAACAGAAAATATTTCAATGTCAAATCTTGTCAAAAACGGAACGAGGATTCTGATTCACAGACCAAGACCGGAATTTTTAAAAACGGATATTGCGAATCTTGAAAGAACGGATTCAAGAGAATACGGAAGATCGGTAGTTGATTTTTTCTTGTTTTTTAAGTAAAATATGCCTATAATACAATAATAAAGAAAAAAATGGATTTTATGGATAAAAAAATACTGGAAAAGTTCGATGACAAAAACGCATTTATAAAAGTTACATCATCTGCCCCCGGAGTGGAGGGGTCCTCGAAAGCGGCATTAAACCGGAAAGGCAATCAAAAGTTCAACGAAGGCGACATCGAGGCTGCAAGAAGAATCTTCATGACAACAAATTATTCGGACGGCCTTTCAAGAGTCGGCGACAATTACAGTTCAAAGGCAAGACCTCTTGAGGCTCTTCGCATGTTCTGGATGGCGCATGACAGAAAAAAAGCCGATCCTTTGATTGAAAGGGTTGCCTGGCTTTTACAGGACATAATGAATGAAAAACAGGAAGTAAAAAATGAATGAAACCCAATTTGCGGAAGATGCCAACCGATCGCCCGAATCAGGACGAATAACCGATATTTCCAAAAACGGATATCAGCTTTTAAAGGAAAACAAGGTAAGCGATGCCATTGACTGCTTTACAAAAATACTCCTTATGGACGAGAACAACAATTATGCCCTTGTCGGCATGGGAGACGCAACCCGAAAATCGGGCTCAACGCGTGATGCGATAAAATATTACCAAAGATGCCTTGTTCATCACCCGGGAAACAATTACGCGCTTTTCGGTCTTGCCGACTGCTACAAGGTGCTTAACCAATATCAAAAAGCGATTGAAATTTGGGAGCAGTACCTTCTTCATGACGACAAAAACATTACGGTTCTTACAAGAATTGCGGACGCATACAGAAAAGTGCGCGATTTTGCAAATTCAAAAAATACCTATCTGAAAGTTTTGGAAATGGAAAGCTCGAATCCGTATGCGATTATCGGTCTTGGACATTTGCATTATGATTTCAAGGAATACAAGGACGCGCTTTGTTACTGGGAAAAAATGATGACTGCCGGCATGGATGATGTCGACATACGCGTTCTTACCTCGATTGGAAACTGTCACAGAAAATTAAAAACTTTTCAGGAAGGCATTCCGTTTTTTGAAACCGCGTTAAAAAGGGAACCTCATAATTTTTACGCGCTTTTTGGACTTGCCGACTGCTATAGGGGCTTGAATCAGATTGAAAACTCTCTTAAATATTGGAATCGAATTCTTGACAACGACCCCAGAAACAAAATGATACTTACGCGCACAGGGGATGCCTACCGCAATTTGGGCGATTATGAAAATTCAAAATTGTTTTACGAAAAAGCGCTTAACATCGAGTTTGACACTTATGCCGTTATGGGTCTTGCGTTAATTTCAAAAGCCCAAGGAAAATACGAAGAGGCGGTGATTTCATTTAACAGATTGATTCAGCAGGACAATAAAAATTATCGTCTTTATGTCGAACTTGGCGAATGTTACATTAAAATGAACGACAGGAGAAAGGCAAGGGAAACGCTCGAAAATTTTCAAAAACTCGGCATAAAAAACCAAAAGGTTTGTGAAATGCTGGAAAGCCTTTAACGTGACAAAAAATGCCGGGTTGGTGCCTCTTGCGGGAAAAAACATCAAGGAACTTGAAGAACTTCTCTCTCCCCTGCCCCGTTTCAGAAGCGCCCAAATATACGAATGGATTTTAAAAGGCGTTTTTTCCTTTGAAGAAATGACAAACATCCCTTCCGATTTAAAAAACGAATTGCCGCAAAAATTCCGTTTTTTTGACACGACGGTAAAAAGCTGTGAAGAAGACGGCAAAACAAAAAAAATTGCAGTTGAATTGAAAGACAATTCCAAAATCGAAGCCGTTTTGCTGGAAGACGGAAACGATCGCAAAACTGCATGCCTTTCCACACAGGTTGGATGTCCTGCAGGATGCGTATTTTGCAAAACAGGCTCTCTTGGGTTCAAACGAAATTTGGAATACCATGAAATTACGGAGCAATTTTTTCATTTGAAAAATTTAACAAATGAAGATGGCATCGGCAACATCGTAATTATGGGAATGGGAGAGCCTTTATTAAACTATGACAATTTAAAAACTGCAATTGAAACATTTACAGACAAAAAGGGAATGAATTTTTCCAAAAGGCGCATAACAGTATCCACCTGCGGCATAGTTGACGGCCTGAATAAAATCGCGCAAAACGGGCCTTATGTGCGATTGGCGCTTTCTCTTGCAACGGCGGATGAAGATTTAAGAAACAAATTAATGCCCGTAACAAAAGCAAACCCTTTGGATAAAATAAAAGAAGCGCTTTTAATTTACCAAAAAAAATCCGGAAGCAGAATCACGCTTGAACTTCCATTGCTTGGCGGCATTAACACACGCGAAAAAGACGCACAAACGATCGCCAACTTTTCCAAAGGTTTGGACACTGTTATTAATTTAATACCATGGAATCCTGTAGAAGGCCTTGGGTTCGAAGGAAAACAGATTTTGGAACCTTCCAAACCCGAGATCGAAAATTTTAAAAACATGCTTGAAAGAAAAAAGTTAAACGTAACATTGCGTCTTCATAAGGGGAAGAAAATAAACGGAGCATGCGGTCAATTGGGAAGCATCTAAAAATTTATTTTATTACTTAATTTTTAAAGCCCTGCGATTTCTTCCAAAGAAAGCCCGGTGATTTCGCTGACGAAGTCCGGTGTATAACCTTTGGCGATTAGATTTCTGGCAATGGTTCTAGCGCCATTCTTCTCGCCGATTTTCTCACCTCTCTTTTCGCCTATTTTCTCACCCCTTCTTTCGCCTCTCTTTTCACCTTTTTCTTCGGCTTTGCGTATCGCGCAGGCTCTGTCCATTGCGAATAACTTTTTTCTGAACCAATAGTCTATATCGTCTCCGGTCATTGTTGCGAGATTGAATGCTTTTTCATCTGCCGTTTTTATCGCCGTATCCATCCTGACTACCTCCTCACGAAGTTCTCTTGGGCTGTTCTTGTCGAACCATGCAAGCCACCTGTTTAACGGATCGTTTAAATCCAAATGCTTTTTCTGCTTCCTGTACTTTACCATGTTTATGTAGTGTATTTCCAGCGCATTCGACAGTATTATATCATGCTCCGTATCTTCACGTAAATGAAAACAACTGTGAAAATGCCTGGTATTCGGGTAATTGTAATTAACTATGTTTATTCCTATCAAATCGGGCAGTTCAATGTAATCCTCTCCTGCTTTAAGGCTTCTTGAGTATTCACGGGTCAGATAAAAGAGGCTTCGCCTGTTCATGTTATGTTCGTCATCAATCTGCACCTCGATATTAACCATGGCTCCGGTTGGCAACATGGCTCTTACGTCCAGAGTACAGGACTTTCCGTCCATAATTTCCGCCATGTAGGTAGTGTTTTCCAGGATTTCTACAGAAGTGAACATTTCATTCCCTGTTCTTCCCAGAACCGCATTGATAAAACCCAGAAGTTGGATTTCATCTCCCTTTTCCCCAAAAATTTTGAAGAAAAGATAATTGTTTAGAGGGTCGTACAAAAACGATCCAGGTTCAATTAAATTTTTCATACCCTTATATGGCATGAGAGTGCCGTTTTGCTTTAGTGAAAACGAATAAATTTTGAAAAAAATGAGAAATATTTTCTTTGTCCACGAATTTCCACAGATTTTCACGAAGAGGGAAGAAGACCTTTATCACAAACCACACCAACAAGCTCGCAAGCTCGCTTACCCGAACATAGTCCGCAGTCTCTTTCTTAAACCTTTCCTCTTTCCTTGGCGTTCTTTGCGATCTTGGCTTTTAAATTGCTGCGGGAGCAGCTTGGCGAGAGGTCTTTTGCTTTTAATCCGTGTAAATCCGTGGACCCTCTTGGACCCTCTTCCTTGGCTTTTCAATTGCTGCGGATTTATCGTAACAGATATGTAAGACCCGCCTGAAAAATGCCAATAAAAAATCCGATAATTCCGCCGAAGATTTCCACCCACTTTAATTGATTTGACAAAACATCCAAGATGATGCGCTCCACGCGAAGCATGTCCAATGAATCGATCCTGTCGGAGACAAGCGTTTTTACATCGATGGAAGAAAGAATGTTCTCTACCTGATTGTCTACAGCTCCCATCAGTTTTTTTCTTATGTCTTCCTGTTTTAAAAGATTTTCGAGATTGCAGACAAGATCGTCGATAATTTGCGGCATTTTGTCTTCCAGCGTTTGATCGTACTGCCCTGCGGATAATACAAGTCTTTGTACCGTGTTCAACTTGAACATGGCGTTTCTTAAAAACATCCTGCCTTTGGATTCCAGTTCCAATCTTATGTCTTCCCTTCGCAGAAATGCACAAACAATGTGCGCAAAATTTTCCAAATCGACATTCTCAAGCCGCTTTCTTAAAACCTCGGCTGTTAAAAGTTCGCGTTCCACCATTTCGCCGATATTTACTGCAAGCTTTTTACGCTGACGCGGAAGAATGCCGGGAGTAAAAGGAAGTCTTATTCCAAGTAAACGAATTTCTTTTAATGGCCTAAAAAGCATTTTAATCGCAAGAACATTGGTAAGATAACCTATCAAAAAACCTGCAATCGGAGGAACGACAAACAGCAAAACATTCACTTGTTCAGCTCCGAAGCGGTTCTTGCCTGACTTTCGTTATTGTAAATTTCCATGACATCTTCCCTAAGCCAACCCTGCTGCTCTCCATCCGTCAAAACCCAGGAGATGAATCCTTCTTGGGTTCTTATCACCTGTCTCCTTATTATTTTAACCAATGTGCCGCGCCTGAGGTAGCCGAGAGAATCGCTGTTTTCCGCAGGGTCTGCGTTTACATGGGTAAAAGAAGCGGTAATCACACCAAAGCCGATGTAATCCCTTGTAAGGGGCGAAGTTAAAGGCGGAACGACCGGGACATCTTCCTTGTTTCCGGTACAGGATGAAAATGCGGCTATCGATAAAATTGCGAAAATGACAGATAATTGACTTAAAGACCTTCTTTGCGCTATCATGATTCCAATGCCAAATATACCTTTTTTGCCTGTTTTAGTCATCATTATATCCACATTATCGGCAATCAAACCGGTTTACTGTCATTCTCAGACGAACGATTACAACAATTTTTCATTGGGAACTTTCTTTGGAGCCGTTTACGGTCACAGTGAGGAATTGGTCTATCCTACAAACACTCCTGCAGAACTTTACAGCGAACTGTTGTATGACATGAAACCCGTTTTGTATGCGGGGATTCAGGTTGAGTACGGCAGAACCAACCTGATGAGAAACCCGGGGGTTTTTGCCTCTCTTGTCTTTAAGGCGGGCATTCCGGGAGACAGCGGTATCATGGAGGATCGCGATTGGCTGTCAACCGCAAGCACCGATCTTACCAATTATTCAAGGCACACAAATATGACCAGAAGTTTTTATTGGCTCGATCTTCATGTCGGAGCCGTAATTCCGTTTCAATTTTTTTATATAAAACCTTTTTTAAGCGGTTCATGGATGCACTTTGCCTTTACGGCAAGAGACGGATACAAGCAATATGCCAATGAATCGGGCGGCGTTTACTCTCCCATAGAAGACGCTCCAATAGAACCGATGTTTGGCGATGTAATCCGTTATCAGCAGGACTGGCTTGTGCCTGCCGCGGGAATTTCTGCAGGCACCGATATTTTGGCGCCGTTTTATATCGATCTGTCATTTCAAATAAGTCCTTTGGCGTATTGTTCGGCAATTGACGAACATTTGAAAATAAACAAGACATTTTTGGATTTTTCAAGCTTTGGTTTTTTCATCGAACCGAAAATCAATTTGTTGTTTTGTCTTGACAGGTTCGATTTGTCCCTTGAAGCGTCTTACCGCAGCATTGGAAGAACAAGAGGAGAATCGTTTTCCAGATACGGCAATTCCGGCGCGTATGCCAGAAACGGCGAAGCGGGCGCCGCCCTTTCATTGTTAAGCGCGCGATTTCTTGTAAGGATTTGGTTTTAGGCAAGGTTGACAAAACGCAAAAAAAGAAGGACTTTGAATGAATATGAAAGTTTTATTTAAGATGCCGGCATTAATCGCTGTTTTGCTTCTCTTCAACTCGTGTTTTAACTCCTGTTTGAGCGACGAGAATGCGTCCATAGAAAGGGAAGATCGCTTTACGCTTGAAATAGGTCCAATGGAAAATCAGATTGGGCTTTACAGGCTGGACGGCAGCTTGGGCGTAAAGCGCATCGGTTTTACCATGCGCGACGGCATTTTTTACATAGCGGACGGATTCAGCGGAAAAATTGTGCGTTACAATTCGTACGGCAATGTGATTTTCATGATTTACAACGAAGAAACAAACCCCGAGCCTGTCACCTTAAGAACAAACATTTCCGAAGACGAACATGCGATGCGCTGGGCGTATTCATACCCTCTTGAAGAACCGGGCTGGATAACGGTTGACTCGCGAAGGCATATCTTTGCAGAAGACAGGCTTCCCCAGCAGCACAGAATTTATGATCCCGAAACAAGATCGCTTCTTGACGGTATAATCCTTCACTTTGATCAGGACGGACGCTTTATCAATTATCTTGGAAGGGAAGGAATAGGCGGAAGTCCTTTTCCAAGAATCATCGGGCTTTCCACATCCGCAAGAGACGAAATTGTAGTCATATGCAGAATTGCGGACGGCTGGGAAGTATACTGGTTCAACTCAAACGGAAGCCTTCTTTACCTTATAAAAATTTCCATTAATGAAATTCCGATGCTTCGCGATTGGCCCGAAGCGCTTGCATTTATAGACAGCATTACGCCTTCTGTCGATTCCAGAAATCTTTTTATTAAGGTAAATTACAGCCGCGATAAAATAGATCAATCGACTCATACCAGAACAGGAATCGAACCTGTCGCCTCCGTTATATGGACGCTAAACGCGGAAAACGGCACATATACGGGTTCTGTGGAAATACCTCTCCACGAAGTAACCGAAAACGGCCGCCCAACAGGCTCAAGCGTATTTTATTCCGTCCTTGGAGCTGCGCGTAACGGAAAACTGATACTGTATTCCCCTGTTGACACAGGCGGCTACTCTCTTCTGTACGTTGACACAAATTCGCGCGAACAGCGGAGAGGTTTTATAAACTTTTCCAATGAAGAATTGAGATTCAACGATTTTTATCTTTCTGCGGAAGGAATCCTTTCCGCAATGCTTGCAGACAACACTCATGTAAAACTCGTTTGGTGGCGTACGGACAGATTCATAGGAGAGGGATTGTAAATGAGCGACGATTCCACGGAAGAGGCAAAACGGCCTAACGCGAATTACAATCTGAGCAGGGATCGGGATACGGCAGGACAGGAAGGGCTGACCTTTTATTACAACAGGGAACATCGTCTTGCAAAAGCTCCAAAGGAAGTACAGGACCTTTACAGGGAAACCAAACATTCCAAGTTCGGTCTTTTGGGCGCTCTTGTCGCCGACAAACCGAGAAGAGCCCTTTTTGCTGTCATTGTTTTGCTTTGCGTTGTTATCATTCTGTTGTCAAGAATAGGATTTTTTGACATTTCCCATATTCTTGACGACAATAAAATCGAAATTGCAAGAGCCGCCCATTTTGAGGATACAACCATCATTATCCTGAAGAAAACCGCAAGAAACGAATCGGCGTTTACAGGAGCCGTCGATATCGTTGTTACAATTCCCCTTCCCGCCCGGGAAGAATACGATTTTTCGCAAAATCACTTTTCCCATCGCGTTTATTTCACAAGGGAAAAGGAAGAAGTGTACCGTTTTGCAGTGCCTTTAAACGAACCGGAACTTCTGATGGTGCTTCAAAATGACAGGGATTCGCGAGTTGAAATAAAATTCAAACCCGAATAAAACTCCCCTTGACAAAATGCAAATTTTTGGTTATTAATTATATATGCCGCAGTTGTATTTTTTGTCCATTCTGTGCAATGGATTAGCCGGTTATATACTCTTTTCCGACAATGACAGAGACGGCGAAAATTCACAATTTTCCATTAGAAGCCCAACTTTTCTCCTTGTTCTGGGAATTATTGGCGCCGTTACAGGGGTGTTAAAGCTTCTTTCCCCGTCGATTGGAGAAGGAATTCCCATTCTGAGCGATTTGATACCTGCCGCATTCGGTTTGGTTGCGGGTCTTATGTTGATTTTTGGCATTTACAGGCAGGACGTGTCCTCAAAAGCCGGCGAGCTTGACCGTCTTGGTGTCAGTCTTCTCGCTTTCAGAAAACCGATTGGCATTGCCCTGATGGTTTGCGCCCTTATACATTTCCTCTTTCCGGAAGCCCTTTTCCTTTAACCGGAATTAAGGAGGAAAGATGAAAAGAAGCATTCTTGCAGCTGTTCTTTTTCTTTCCTTCGCAGTATGTTTCCCAAGGCAACCGCAAAGAATCGATTTGGAATTTCCGACTCTGGCGTCACTTGAATATCTAAAACTCAATAACGATGAATATTTGACATACGGAATACCTTTGGGCATAAAAGCCGTCATATTCAATGAAAATTCCCTTAACGGAATGGAAATAGGCTTTAATTTTTATTTTAATTTGGGAATGGGCATAAATAACGGAAATCATACTAGAGAAATATCCGTTTTTGAATACAACAATTCATTGACATCTTTTGATTTTTATATCGGAGCATTGTTCAATCTGTACAGAGAACACAGACTCAGCGTTCCTTTTTCCATTGGTTTGAGGGTGAATTTTGTTTTTAACGATTATATTTACGATGTTCCGATTTCTTACAGACCGCCATACGGTTTTATAACAATCAGCCAAAATACCGAAGTTGATTATTCCGCAATTGTTTATGGAATAGGATTCAATATCGGGATGCAAGCTTATTTTAACAGACGCGAATCCGTCTATATTTTTTTAAAGTTATACGGAGCAATAGATTTTTTGGTTTCGTATTTTAAAATTTCGAAAATTCCCGGGCATGATGAAGGCTATGCGGACAGAAACACCCAATTTGCTTTTGGCTTTATGGCAAATCCGCAGATTGGAATCGGGTTTAGGGTTCAATAAAACAAAAGGAGAACAAAAAAAATGAATGAAAGAAAATGTTTTTTTACGATTTTATTTTTACTTGTTTTCGTCTTTTGTTTTGGAGAATCGGAAATCGAGACTGCAACGGAAGCACAGTCTCATTCGGACGAGCAAAGACAAGAAACCGAATTCGGTTTTGAGATCTCATCCGGCAGTTCGTTTTATGCTTCAAGGATAAATGACGAATATTCTTCATATTACGGCATTCCGCTTCAATTGCATGCAAATCGTTTTGATAAAAGCAAAATCGTTTACGAGTTATGCGTGGGTATTATTTTGATTACCGACGCTGCAAGCGTCTCTCCTGAGGGCGGTTTGCTTCTTAAATCCGGTTCGGATGTCCTGATTCTGGGATTGGATGCCTATGCCGGTTTTGGCTCTTATGTTTTTTTCAATGACAAATGGAAAATACCCTTTACCGCAGGCATTCATTTCAGGATGAATGCGATTGGATTCGGATCGGGGAACAATTTTATCGAATATTACGATTATAATTTCGGTGTTGGCTTTTGCCTGACTTTGCAGTATCATTTTAATTGCAATATTTATTTTTTTATGAAAGTACAGGGAACGTTTGATTTTATAAGCCATTATGAGGAAATTATGACAGTTAACGGCATTGAATACGGCTCAAGAGGAACCGAGTTCGGCGCTTCTTGGGGTTTAAGCCCACTTTTGGGTATCGGTTTTAAAATATGAAGAAAGTTGTCTTTTTACCGCTAATTTTCATCTCATGTTTTTTTCTTGGCGGCTGCGCAGGTTCTGCGGCTTCTGCGGAAGAATACTTCGCTATAGGCATGGCTTACTTTGAGCTTGGAAAATACGAGGAAGCGGAAAAATGGCTTACAAGGGCAAGACAGTCAAACAGGACAATGGTTGCTTCCACATACAACCTTGGTCGTCTTGCGTTCGAAATGGGAAGATATGAGGATGCCGCAAGACATTTTGAAAGCATTTTAAGAAGGGACAGGGAAAATGTTCTTGCCCTTAAAGCCGCAGCATATTCAAGAATAATGACAGGCGACATGGAAAATGCGGAAAGGCATTATGCGAAACTTTTGGAACTTGTCCCGGAAAGCGCGGACTCGGGCTACAATCACGCGCTTGTGTTATTCGCAATGGAAAGATACGCAGACGCGGAAACTGTCCTTGAAAGATACCCTGTTGCCCTTCTTGAAAACAACGACAACCTTTTGCTTTATGCGAGAGTCAGGGCGGCATTGAACAAAGTTGAAGCCATCGATCATTTTGCGGCATGGCTGGAAACGAATTCAAATCCAAAAGTGCGCTACGAATTCGGGCAATCCCTGGAAAAACACAATTTTTACGCAAGAGCGCTTGGCGAATACAGAAAAGCGTATGCCGATTCCACTGCCGCTTCCGTCGACCCGAAAAGAAGCGACGTGCGTTTTGCAATTGCAAGAGTTCTCCTGATTGCCGACGGCTCTTCGGGCGAAGGAATCACGGAGCTGCAGGGAGCGATTACGGAAGGTTTTAACAACATTGCATCTGTCGAAGGATTGGTTTCCAGAGTGTCAGGCTCCAACAGGGAAACAATAAGAAACATCATTAACAGTTTGCGGCAGGCATCAGAAACTAATCCTTAACGATGTACCAAGCTGTATGTCAAAAACAATTAAATCCGTATATTGATTCTCGTTGTATCTCAACTTGATAAATGTCGTAAAATTCATCCTTCCCAAAATTCTGATTGTTTCTTCATGTCCAAGTATAATGCTCCATCTTAAATCGTCTTGTGTTTTGTCAAAAATAATTTCCAGTGTTTCTTTTCTTAGCTGTTCGTAACTTGAATTGAAAAAAAGCGTAAACCCGTTCCAATTTTGATTTTCATCGATTAGCGAAGAAACCCAGTTGTAAAAAACGCTTAAAAGGCTTTTTTTGGTTGGCGCTTCCCATCCTGCGACAAAACTTTCAAGCCAATAACCGTCTGTGCGTATTGTAAAAGTGTTTGCAAATCCAAGAACGCCTCCCGTAAATCCCCTGAAACCTGCATTTAACGAAGATTGCACCCTCCAAACAGGCGTTGCGTCTTTTGGAATTATTACCGCAGCTTCGATGCCGTGCGAAAACTCGTCTGTTTGGTAAAATGCAAAAATCGGCGTATTTCCCATAGCGCCGAACATGTTAATCGAAGAAAAGCCAAGGCTTCCTGCAATGTTCAAATTGTCCGCTCTTGTATCCAATTTTTGCTCCAAAATTCTTTCGATGCGAAAATTGATTCGTGAAGGAACAAAAAACGAAGCCAAATTGTACATTGAAGGAAGATTGATCCTTACGCTAAAATGATCGTTAAAAGACGTATATTGGGAAATATTTGCAGACGGCGAATTCATTATCGCCTCGTCCATTGCGGTTTCAAGGTCGGGAGAAAAAAGCGAATAAAAGGGAAACACTTTCCAAAGAGCAAACGAATCTGTGACCAATTCAAAAAACTTGTCCGCATCATCCGTTACATCGTATCCCGAAAAAAAGACGTTCTTTTTAAAAAAGCGTCCCGCCCTGAAATTTACGCCGGTTCTTTCAAAAACAACCGGAACATCAAGAAACAGCGAATATTCGGATAACGTAAGATTGTTGGCGCCGGTAAAATTTGTCATGCCCTGAAACGCAAGAACGGCTCCCACCGGTTTTGTCCTTTGCGTTATTACAACCTGCGATATTGTCCTTCTTGCATCGGTGCCTGTTCCCGAATCCGGAACAAGCGGCGCAAAAGTTCTTAGCCACAGTTCGCCGTAATTTTCATTTTCCTCAATTCTGTTTTGTTTTGTCCATAAAGCCTCGCCCGAAACCAAAAATGAGGGGATATGTTCGTTTTTGGGAATGAAGCCCGTACTGGCATTCCATCTTTGTCTGAGTCTTCCAAGTTCATAAAGAGCGTCTGCGTCAAATTTCGCATGAAAATCGGAAGCAAAACCGATATTAAAAGAGTGACGCGCCTCTTCTGTTCCGGGCGATGCAAAAAACGTCTCTCTCGCATAAAACGCTCCCATTGTTTTTGATATTTCATGATCCGCGTTCCACAAAAAAGCGTCGTCTGCCGCAGTAAAACCAAGATTGCCCGAAACATTTATGCCAATCAGGGTAACTTGCGCGCCTGTTCTGGAAATCGCGCTGCCTGAAAATTGCGCGCCGCTTTGCGCATTCGCTTCCGATTCAAATGCGGAACTTATCGAAAAATTTTCCAAAACGGAAATGTTTCCCAAAGAAAGGATAACGCCCGGTTTTGAATAATTGACAAAAGCTCCCGCATTTGCCCTGTAAAGCATAACAGGGTCTTCCAAAATAATTTCATCGATAAAAACGGAACCCGCATCCAGAGACTGCGCCTGATTCAGGGGATCTATAAAAATTGCAATGTAGCTTGTCCTTCTTTCGTTGTCGGGGTTTGCCCTTACTCTTCTGTAAACGGGAGGAGCAATGTCTTCGTTAAATCCGTCCACAAAAACGGATGCATTTTCTCCCTGATACCTGACGGTTACTTTTTTCCACATGTTCGGATTGTTATGCGTAAACGCCCTGATTGGAATTTTGGCTTCCAACTGCGGATTGGACAACGAAGCGTCTCCTGTCAGCACAATGAAACTAAGGATTGCGTTTTCGTTTGACGTGTTTGGCACTCTTGCAAAAAAAGACAGTTCCCTGTAATCGCCAAGAGGCACTTCCCGAATCCTTCCGTCGACACCCGCGCTTGCTCCCGGAGGCATATTCTGCCAGCGGATTTCCAAAACTCTCTGCGTGTTTTCAAACGGGTGCAGTCTGTTTACAATCGACGGATATGCGGATTCCAAATTGTTTGCTCCAATCTCTCTTGTTTCAGAAGCTGTAACAAGATTTGTAACTGGATTTATTTCATTGTTTTCTTTTGCAACAGCCCTGAAGATCGAACTTCTTACAACAGGAGGAGCAAGAATTACGCGCATAAAAATGCTGCCTGTGCCGTTGTAAACTGCGGCTATTCTCAGGTATTTTGCATCTGCAAGTCTTCTTCTTTCTTCGTCGTTAATTTTAAACCGCGCAACAGTGTAATCGCCCGAAGCAAAATAAAACGCATTTGCATCTGTTTCATTCGGAAGAAGGGATTTTTCCCATATAAGGTTACTGTTTTCCGATATTTCAAAATCGCCCGTTCCAAGAGAGCCTATTTGCACAATGATCCTGAAATTGCCGGGAGGAAGGGCGTCATACAATCTGAAAGGAATTTCAATTTCCGAAGCCCGCGATAAAATTTCCGCATTCAATCCCAAAGGAACCTGATAACCGCTCCATTCGCCGTCACTTAACGAAATCTCCGCCGTTAACGCTTGAGCGTTTCCAAGCTGCGAATCCCTGACAGGGTAAGGCCTGTTTATCCCCGAAACAACAGGAGCGTTCCATTCTATCGTCATTAAATTGCTGCCAAGCACATTGTTGTTAAAATAATTGCGGTAAACCAAATCAACGCGGTTTGCGGCATTCAGGCGCATTCCGTCCGCCAAATTAAAAGGATGCGATATGAAAGAGGTTTCATGCGGCAAAGGAAGCGTTGTTTCGTATCCTTCCATTCCCGCAGCGCGGTAGAGACCTGTTGTATCCGCTTCAACTGCCGAGAATCCCGCGCTTAAATGAGCATTGAAATTTTCAAATTTCCATGCGGCTTTTGCGCCAAGACCTACGGTTCCCGCGCTTCTTGAATCTTCCTGCGAAAACGAATCGTCTGTCAGGTTCCATCTGACACCGAGCGCAGCTTGCGCGGTAAAATATTCCGCGCTGTTTTGATAAACCGCGCCAAGACCTGCCGCAATGCTTCCAAAACGCAATCCGTCGGTTTTTTTAAGATACGTTATGCGAATAGTTTCATTTTGACCTGCGGGGCTTTGGATTGACACTTCGCCCGACGACAAATTGTAATTGAAATTCGAATCCTGAATACCGCTTCGCCAAACCTGTATGGAACCGGGGATTGCATCGGTACCGATAAAATATCCGCTTGCGGAATTGAAATTTGCAAACCTTAGCGCAATGTCTCCCGAAAATACGGATCCCGAAGGAACATAGATTTCAAACGCTTCGCCAGCCAACGGCCATCTGCTTTGCGGATCCCGTCTTGAAGCGCCGTTTCCAATCTTTGCAAGTTCAAATAACGCCCTGCCCCTTGTCTGCGTTAACGAAAGAACGTTATCCGCAAACAGGGAAGCGTCAATCTCCACAAGTTCAAAACCTTCGATTTCCCTGCCTGTAGAAAGTCTTATAAGGGACGCCCTTTCTGTCGAGCTGGAAGGCGCGTCATAAACATTACGCCGTTCAAACGGAGAAAAAGTTCCCGGTTGAAAAATTATCAAAACAGAATTGCCCGCGATTGTAAAATCCCAAGGGTTCTGCGAATCCGTTTCATAACACTGCGGATAATCCGCCAAATCGACATTCACATTTCCCGAATCAAACCAATCCTGAACATCGCGCAAAAACCCCGAGCCAGAATAGCTTCCCAAACCGATTTTATTCCCCGCATAGTGAACAGCAATCATTCCCGAAGGTCTTATGCTCATTTCCAAAAGACCATGCTCCCTTGAAAACGCGTATTCGCCTGAAGGCGCAATTCTCCATCGTCTTCCGTTTGATTCGGTTATTTCACCCCTTTCATCCTCGATATAAACCGTAATATCCGATTCGATGTTGGTGTCAGGCAAAACAAACGAAATGCCGTGAATTGCACCGGCAGGCGAAATGTCGGTGTATGTTCTTTCCCTGCTTCCCGTAAAAACACGCTCCTCCCTGGAAGCCGCATCGTATCTTAGCAACGCGTGAATGTTCAGTTTGTCCAAACCGAAGCGTCCGTAAAAACCGAATGAAGCAGGCGAATCTCCGCCAAGGTCCATGTACGGAAATGACGGAAAATCAAGCCCCGTGTTTCCGATTCCGGCATACTGAACGAACTCTCCCGGTTTTCCCCGGTATCCCGCCCTGTATGCATTTTGACTTGAATCGTCAAGGAAACTTGCCTCTACAAACCATCTGTCGTTTATCCAAAGAGCCATTGTCAAATCGACTTCCTGTTTGAAAAGAAGGGGCGTGTCAGGCGATATGAAGCCCGTACCGACAGGAGATGCAAAAAACCCGAGGTTTCCCAAAAGCTCACCTTTCCACGAACCTGTCAAAAAAAGAACAACGTCGGAATCTCCAAGCGAATACCTCATGAATTCCCTTGGGTCTTCGTTTAGTATGCGACGGCGCAAATCGTTCATGTCGAGTTCGTGCGCAGGCTCGTCATCTGCAAAAATCGCATGATTGCAAATTACAATGAGGATGACTATTAGAGCCTTACGCAGAACATGCATCTTATGATATAATAGCTTTAATTTCATGGTTGTTTCAATGATACAGATAATATTCGAGGTTCCCGATTCCGTAAACATAAAGGAAAAAAGACGCGTCATAAAGTCGATAATCGAAAAAATGAAACGGCGTTTCCAATTGAGCGCAGCCGAGGTTGATCTTCAGGATTCTCTTGCTTTCTGCCAAATAGGAGGGGCTCTTGTTTCAAACTCGCGCACATTCGGAGAGTCGGTTCTTCAAAAGGCGTTTGCCATGATAGAAAACGAAACATCTGTCCGCATTCAGGACATGAAAATACATTCGGAGGAATTTTAATGAAGATTCGGTTGGTTCTTTTGCCTGCAATTGCAATATTGCTTAATTCATGCCTTGGCGTTTCTTTGTCCATTCATCTTAACAGGGACGGCTCCGGAAGACTTGCAATGGAATACCGCATTTCGCGCACGCTTATGGAAATGGGACAGTTGGACGGCAATGAAGCGCAGGCAATTATTCCCGCAATGCGCGGCGAAATGGAAAGCCTGGCAGGCGGAGTTCCGGGCGCAAGGCTTGCGTCTTTTTCAAGCAGGGAAACCGCGCAGGATATTATCATCAGCGCAAACATCGAATTTGCAAATACGGATGCTCTTGCCGCCTTATTGACAACAAGCTCGGGCGAAAACATATCGATTTCCAATAACGGCCAGTCGGGAAATATAATTATGACTGTTACAAACGAAAGTGAAGACTATGACGCAGACATGATGAAACTGATGAGAAGCGCTTTTGACGGTTACAATTTTACAATCAGTTTGGATTCTTATGCGCCTTCTTCAGTTTCTGTTTCAAACAGGGAAGGAGCTTCGGTTTCTCCTTCGTCTGCGTCAATATCTCAGGGAAGAAGATCAGCATTTACAATGAGCATGCTGGAACTTTTGGAGCAGTCAAACGGCATAAGGTTGAATTTCAGCTGGTAGCGCCCAGCACTTCCCTGAATTCCAGAATCTTCCATCCCCTTTTTACAGCTTCTTTAAAAAGAATGCGATCGGGGTTTACCGCGACAGGATTGCCGCAATATTCCAAAAGCGGAATATCCGTGTACGAATCGGAATAAAAACTTGCATCTTTTGCCTTTACATTGTTTTTTTCCATCCATTCACAGGCGCCAATTTTCTTTTTATTTCCAAAAAAACTGAAACCGTCCGTTTTCCCGGATGTTTTTCCGTCAATATATTCCATTTTTGTCGCAAGAGAACCTGTAATGTTAAAATGATTTTCCAACGGTTTTATGATAAAATCAAAAGAGGATGTCGCAAATATGACCTTCTCGTTTTTTTTGATTGCTTCGTTGATAAGGGTTTCCATTCCCTTATAAATGTTTCTTTTAATGTATTTGTCAAAACAAATACCGGAAATTTCTTCCAGATCGCTTTTATCGATTCCCTTAAGCCTTAAAACGGCATTTTCTATAAAATCCATATCAGGGGTTGCCATTTTGTATTTTGCCAAATCGACAAGAAGATGGCTAACTTGCGAAAATTTTATTATTTTCCTTTTAAGGGCTACCTTGATAAAATATTCCGCTGTCGTTTTTCTTACTATTGTTTTGTCCACGTCGAATAAATGTGTTTTCATATAAATTCCAAATATTTATTTTCTTTTTTTGCCTGATCGGCATAAATGCCCCGCATGTCTTCAGGCAGTAAAACCGCAAGCTGTCCCATCACTTCACCCAAAATCATTTCGCGCTCTTCCTTGTTCGGCATTCCCCCGAATTTTATCCTGAAAGGACGGCCTGCCCTGAAATGAAATGGAGTGCGTTTGAATCTTTTTATGTTTTTCCAGACATTCTCCCCTCCGTGATGCGCAACGGGAAGAATCGGCACATTTGCTTCCATTGCAAGCAGGACAATTCCCGCTTTTCCCCTGCCCAAGACGCCGTTTTTGCTTCGTGTGCCTTCCGGAGCCACGCACATGTGGTAGCCGTCATTTATCATTCCGCAAACATGTTTGAACGATTCGGTAAAAGCGCCTTTTCTGTCAATGGGAACCGCTTTGTACGTATTGAACAAAAAAGCGAACAGCGGATTTTTCCACGTTTCGGATTTTACAAGCCCTGAAACATGCAAAGGATAGCTGTGCGAAACCAAAATCGGCACTTCCAAAAAATTAATATGATTAAAAATCACGATAAGCGGTTTGTTTGCAGAAAGGGCTTTTACAAATTCACCGCAGTCAATTTTACAGATGGCGTTTAAAATTCCCTTTAAGAAAAAATTGACTGCCGCTTTCCTGAAACCCATATCAAAAACCTGCAAACCTTAATGCGCCCGGAATGCATTCAATTTCGAGTTCCTTGCCTTCGAAACATACCGTTTCTCCGTCGCAGTGAACCGCCATTGAACCTTCCAGCGCCCTTAATTTGAATTTCAAGCCTCTTGACATAAATACGCCATCGCATTGGCTTTGGGTTCCTTTTGTATAATGAGAAAATATTTTTAACAAATACGATCTTTTTGCGGGATGTTTCACATAACAAATGTCCAAAAGACCGTCGTCCAGAATCGCATTCGGTCCCATATAGAAACTTCCTCCCATTCGCCTTCCGTTTACAACGGAAACAAGAATTGCATGAAGGGTTTCTTCCCGATTGTCATATTTGATTTGAATCAGTGGAGACATTTCAAAACGCGCAAGCATTTTAAGGGCTCCTATCATGTATGAAAAACCGCTTTTTATTTTCATTTTGGCGGCTTCAAATCCAACTTTTGTATCAAAACCGATTCCAACGCCGTTGATAAAATATCTGCCGTCCGGGAAAAATCCTCCTTTCACAATACCTGCGTCAAGCGGACGGATATTGCCGTTTAGTATTATTTTTATGGCATCGTCGATATTCAAGGGAAGATTTGGCGTTGAGGAAAAATCGTTTCCCCTGCCTATCGGGAGCAATCCAAAAACAGGCGGCTTTGAAAATTTTTCCTTCCTGGAAAGAAGACCGTTTACAACTTCGTTGCATGTTCCGTCTCCGCCCGCCGCAACTACAATGTCGTTTTCATCAATCGAAAGATTGCGAATCAATTCTATCGCATGACCGGGCGATTGCGTTTGTATTATTTGATATTTGCGTCCGCTTTCTTTTAGAATTTTATCAATTTTTGGGCACTGCTTTTTTGCTTTTCCCTTACCCGCAGTGGGATTTAAGATAACCCAAATATTCCCCTGTTCCATTGGAACATTGTAACACATTTATCGGAAAAAGTGGATTTTTTTAAGGGAAAATCTTTCTGTTTTTATTATCCGGGATGCCCGTTTTTCTAAAAAAATACGTGTTTATCTGATCCCGCCATTCCTTTGCGTTAATTAACTGCATTTCAAAACGCGAAAGCACGGATTCATACACTTCTTTTTGGAGCGAATCCTTAAGGCTTTTCCAGTCTTCCGCCATTTTAAAGGTTTCATCGTATCCTTCAAAATGAGTGTCGTAAATGTTTTGCAAAAGCGTATTTCCGTTTTTCATTTTAAAATCGTAGCGCAATCTGTGAAAGAACAATATCAGGTTCTCGGGGCATCTTGATGCGTCCCTAAAAATTGCCGCGTTTTCATTTGAATACTGCTCTGTATACCCTGTTCCCGAAGGCGTGCGATCTATGCCGATTGCATTTGCATCCGCCCTGTGATACGTTCCCCATCTTGAAAACTCGTAACCCTCGATATTCGGTCCGTAATGGGAATTGGGAGTTACCATAAAGCAAACGCCGAAGGGCGCATTGTATTTTTCGTATGCGGGATATGAATTTAAAAGTATGTCTTCGATTTTTTTTGCGGTCTCCCCTTCTCCGAATGAAAGAGCGCACCATTCTTGCGCAATTTCCTTTGCGCTTAATTGCGGGTTCCATGTCAATCTTCCGTAGCCGTAAAGATTTGCCTGCGCCAAAGTATGCCCTGTCCAATTGTTGTCAAGACCGACATTTACAACAGAGGCAAACCCTTCGATGTTTGACAATCCTTCCTTGTATTTTCCGATTAAATCCATAATGCGGAATTTTCTTTCCGTATTTTCATTGTTGACAATGTCAAACCTTGCAATATCCTGCCAAACATGCGGAAGGAAACACAAATCTATCTGATGCCCCGTATATTCCTGCGTTATCTGCAATTCCATTACATGACGCGTTTTTAAAAGAGCGCCGAAAAGAGGCGTTACAGGTTCCCTTACCTGAAAATCGTAAGGCCCGAATTTAATCTGAAGAATAACGTTTTCCAAAAATGCGCCGTCCAACGGCATAAAGTGATCGTATGCCGCCCTTGCGCGATCGAAACTATGATCACGCCAATCCTGCTGACAGTTGTAAACAAAGCAGCGCCAGACAATTTCGCCGCCAAAGGGTTTAACTGCTTTTGCAAGCATATTTGCCCCGTCTGCATGAGTTCTTTCATACTGAAACGGACCCGGTTCGCCTTCGGAATCTGCTTTTACAAGGAAACCTGCCAAGTCGGGGATATATTTATAAATAATCGAAGCTCTTTCTTTCCACCATGCAAAGACTCTTTCGTCCAGCGGATCTGCCGTTTCAAGCTTTCCTAGCGACCACGGCGCACCAAAATTAATGCTTATAAAAAGTCTAATGCCGTATCTTCTGAAAATTGCCGCCAATTTTGCGGCTTCCCTTAAATATTTTTCTGTAATCAACAATTTTGCGTTTGCCCTGACATTTACATTGTTAATGGAAAGCCTGTTGATTCCCGTGCTTGCCAAAAGACGCGCGTAATCTTCGATACGCTTGTTGTCAAAATCAAAATTGCCATCTTTGTAAAAAAGAGAGCCGCCTGCGTATCCGCGCTCTATTGTGCCGTCAAAATTGTCCCAGTGATTTATCATTCTTAGGGGAGACGCGGGCGTTTCGTTTATCTGAAGCCCGTGTGTTATTTTTCCCTGCGCAAGCAGAAAAAGAAAACGAAACACGCCGTATAAAAGACCGTTGTCGTCTGCCGCGCAAATTAAAATCTGGTTTTCCGTTATGCTTATGGAAAAGCTTTCCGGTTTTAAATACGAATCAAATTCAAGAAAGACACCCGAATTTTTCAAGTCCGCCTTTTTTTGCACTTTTGGAACAAATCCCAAAAGACGATTAATTCCGCTTGAAAGTTCCCTTACGGCAGTTGCGCACACTTCGCCGCCTTTTTGTGCATATATGACTTCGGGAACCTTGATTTTCGCAGTTACTTTTCTTTCCTGCAGCCAGCAGTCGTATTCTTTTAACATAATTAAAACCTAACCTTTCTTTTTAATCGCTTCCCACAAACCCTGCAAGTAACTGAGTCCTATTGCCCTGTCATAAAGACCGTAACCGGGAACAGAAACCTCTCCCCATATTTGCCTTCCGTGATCCGGGCGCAAAGGACCGTCAAAACCGATGTCGTATAACGCTTTCATTATTTCGTACATGTCCAAAGAGCCGTCGCTTGACAAATGCGCGGATTCTTCAAAATCGCCCGGTGCATTGTGTTTAACGTTTCTTACATGCGCAAAGGAAATGCGTCCTTTTAAATTTCTTATAATGTCAGGGATATCGTTGTCGGGGTTTGTTCCAAGGCTTCCCGAGCATAATGTAACGCCGTTATACGGACTGTCGACAAGTTTTACAAGCCTTAACAAATCTTTTTTGTTTTTCATGATTCTTGGAAGACCAAAAACTGACCATCCGGGATCATCAGGGTGCATGCCCATTTTTATTCCGTATTTTTCGCATGCGGGAATTACCGCCTTTAAAAAATATTCCAGATTTTTAAAAAGGGATTCTTCGTCAATATCATGATACATTTTAAAAAGTTCTTTTATGCGCGCCATTCGCTCAGGTTCCCATCCGGGAAGAAGGCATCCACCGGCTTTTTCCTGCATTACTTCAAACATATTGTCGGGGTTTATTTTTTCTATAAGTTTGTGATCATAAGACATGACAGTAGCGCCGTCGGGACGCATTTTTGCAAGGTCGGATCTTGTCCAGTCGAAAACCGCCATAAAATTATAGCAGACAAGATTGATTCCCGCTTCATGAATTATTTTTAATGTATCGATATATCTTTCGATATGCATGTCGCGTTCGCTTGAACCTGTCTTGATTGAATCGTGGACATTTACGCTTTCAATTCCCGCAATGCTCAAACCTTCGTCTTCCACGATTTTTTTAAGCACAAAAACCTCTTCTTTTTTCCATTCTTCGCCCGGCTGTTTTCCGTACAAAGTTGTAATTACCCCGTTAATGCCGGGTACCTGACGTATTTTATCGAGAGTAACAGGATCGTAGCCGGGTCCAAACCAGCGCATTGTCATTTTCATTTTTTACTCGCTTTAAAGCTTAAAAAGCTTTCTTTTAAATTTTCGCTGTACGCGCGAAGAATGATTTCTTTTCCGGACTGCCCCGCCCTGATTAAAACAAGCGCTTTTCCGCATGATGTGACAACTTTAGAATTTGCAAACCCGAGATTTTGATTCAAATCCGAAGAACACGCGCCAAGAATTTTTGCGTCCCCTTCCAATGCAAACTCGACCAACACTTCTTCGTTTGGGCATAATTCCCCGTTCTTGTCGGTTATGTTAATCTCTACATGAGCGACTGCGCCATTTTCAATTTCTTTTTTATCGGGAATCAATTTTATTTTTTGCGCCTCTTTTAATGAAGTTTTTAGTTCATAAGAGCATACTTCCTTGTTATTGTTTATTCCTTTTATTTCGATTTTTCCGTAAACATATTCAATCGGAAATTCGATAATTCCGTTTGCAAACTCACTTTTTTTTCTTCTGCCCATTTTTTTGTCGTTAATGAAAAGCTGCGCTTCTTCGCAATTTGTAAAAACCGCCAATTTAACGTTTTGCCTTTCAAAATACGAATGATTCAAATGCGAAGAAAGTTTCGGGAAAGACCAGCGTCCCCTTGAATAATCGGGTTTAATATGCTGGTCGTAAAAAGCCATGTAGATCATTGGCTCTTCTGTCCAAATGCTCTTTCTGAAATATGCATTCGGCTTTAAAAAACCGCAGATGTCTATTATGGAGCCTGACCATCCTTTTGCAGGCCAGGGACATTCGCCAAGGTAATCGATTCCCGCCCAGATAAACTGCCCTATTACATTGTCGTTTTCCAAAACAAACTGCCACGGATTTTTTTCGCTGACATCTTCAAAGTTTGTGCCGACGCTTGAATAAAACTCGTAACATTCGGTGCCGACAATCGGTTTTTCTATTCCCTTTGTATAATGTTCGTATAACGGTTCGTGGTAATTAAACCCGAGAACATCCACATCTTTTGCCATTTTTTTTGTGAGCTTTACAAGTTCCCCGGGAGCTGCTCCCACAAGGGTTCTGGGATTTGCATGAGGAGCAAGCGCGCACGTTACGGGACGATCGTCAAGGGAGCGCACAATATCGCAAAGCGTTTTTTGAATCGCAATCATGCTGTCCTGCCCCTGATTTTCAACTTCGTTTCCCACGCTCCACATGAACACGCACGGATGATTTATATCGCGCAAAATAAAATCGGTCAAATCGCGCTTGGCGTCTTCGTCAAAATGATCCTTATAATAGCCGCTTTTCCATTTGTCAAAACATTCGTCTATAACGTAAAAACCCATTTCGTCGCAAAGATCCAAAAACTCTTGTGCGGGCGGATTGTGACTTGTCCTTATCGCATTGCACCCGATGCTTTTTAATATGTTCAAACGCCGCCGCCATACATCATCGTAATATGCGCTGCCTGCGATTCCCGCATCATGATGAAGACACACGCCTTTTAATTTTACCTTTTCGCCGTTAACTGTCATGCCCTTGTTGTAATTAATTTCTATTGTGCGAATGCCGAAAGTAACTTGTACAGGAACCGAAGATTCATTGTCACCCAAAATTTCCAAAACGGCGCGGTACAAATTCGGATTTTCTGCCGACCACAATGCAGGATTGTCAATTTTTAAACTTTGATTTATTTTAATTTCGTTTTTACCGTTAAAATTGACTGGCACTTTTTCTTCTGCAACTAACTTATTGTCATGAGTCAATATTTTTAAATTCAATTCGTGTAAATTCGTGTTAATCCGTGGACTATATGAATTAATGTCCGCAGTTATTTTTACATCGGCTTGTTTTTTGTCTTTTGACAATTGGGTCTTTACTTTTACGCCCCAAGTTTTAACATGAACAGGCGGAAGGACTTTAAGTTCGACATTGCGGTAGAGACCGCTTCCCGAATACCAGCGATCGGGTTCTTCGCAGCCATTGTCAAGACGAACGGCGACAAGGTTTTTCCCTTCTTTTGCAAAGCCTGTAATATCAACTTCGAAGCTGACATATCCGTTTGCGCGTTTAGCCGCTTCCTTTCCGTTTATAAAGATTGTGCTGTTCCTGTATGCGCCGCCAAAATAAATGAAAATCGTCTTTTCGTTAATATTTGGAAGCAAAAACTCTTTTCTGTACCAGCAAACGCCTTTCCAGTCAAAGAAACCCTGCATGTTTTGGGGTGTCCAGCCGCCTGTCTCTCCCTTAAAAAAAGGCCTTGAAATGACCCAATCATGGGGAAGATCGACGTTTTCCCATGTTCTGTCGTTAAAACCTTCACTTTGGGCGTTTTTTTCGTCTCCAAGAATAAATTTCCAATTATGGTTAAAACTGTTCATTGCATGGATTATATCATATATAAAATAGTTGATAAATACGCCATACGATGGTATTATGAAACAAGAGGTAACTGTATGAAAATTAAATTGTTGTCTGTTTTAATTCTGGCATTTGTTCTTTTTGGCTGCGAATCAAGCGGCTCATCGGGTACGCAAAGGGCATCTGCGGGAAATCAGGCGCCAAATCACTTTAATACTCCGTTAAAAACCGTTTATCAGGATTATTTTCCAATAGGCAATATCGTCAATAACAATTATTTAAGAGGCGATTTTTTTGAAATCCTAAAAACGCATTTTAGTGTCGTCACAAGCGAAAACAACATGAAGCCCGATCATTTGGGCCCGCGCGAAAGGGGCGGCAATTACAATTTTGCTCCTGCGGACAATCAAATCAGGATAATGGCGGAAAACGGCATTCGCATGCACGGTCACACTCTTATCTGGCACAGTCAGACTCACAGATGGATGACAGAAGGAACTCCCGAACAAGTCAGGGAAAATTTGGTCAATCATATCAATACGGTAATGGCTCACTTTAAGGGAAGAGTTACATCATGGGATGTTGTAAACGAAGCCGTAAGGGAAAGGGTCAACCCGGGCGAAAATTACGAGCTTTGGAGAAATCATTTAAGACAGGAAAGCGGCTGGTTCAAAGCGCTCGGTGCCGATTATATCGATCTTGCATTCAGAACGGCAAGAGCCGCAGACCCGGCCGTCACGCTTTATTACAACGATTATAATCTGGACAATTCAAGAAAAGCCCAGGTAGTCGCCAACATGGTCAGAGAAATTAACGCAAGATACAGATCGGAAGGCAATACAAGAAACCTTATCGAAGGTGTCGGAATGCAGGCGCATTACGGACTTACAACAAGCGTTCCCAATGTGCGCGCCAGCATAGAAAGATTCATCGCTTTGGGAATCGAAGTTTCCATAAGCGAACTTGACGTTGAGGTAAGAAGCGTTGGAAGCGGATCATTCGGCATCGGTCATTCCAGACGTTTAAGCGATATGGAACAAAGACAGCAGGCAATCAAATATGCGGAACTCTTTTCGCTTTTCAAACAATACAAGGATCATATTGCGCGCGTAACGTTATGGGGCATCGATGACGAACACAGTTGGAAATCGCTTGGCAATCCCTGCCTTTGGGACGCAAGATTGCAGCCAAAACAGGCGTTCTTCGCAGTCGCAAACCCGACCGAAGCATTGGGTATCGATGAGAATCATTAATATAGCTGCATTTATAACCGTATTATTGACATTATGCGCATGCAGTTCGAGCGGCAGCATAAACAAATTGTCTGATACCAATACCGATAACGAAATCGAAGAAACGTTAAACATAAACTTTAACGAAATGCGGCAGGAAATTGACGGTTTCGGCGGCTCGAACGCGTGGACAAGACTTCCCGACAATCCGCAGGTTGCAGCCAATGTTGTAAGGCTTTTGTATTCAAGAACCGAAGGAATGGGCTTTACGATTTTGCGTAACAGAATTCCTTTTCGCGAACGCCTTCCCGGGGATAACAGCCCCGGTCTCAATGACGGGTTCATGGTAAGAAAAAGCGATCATACTTATTCGTATACGGAAAATCCAAACGGAACAAAAACATTCGATTTAAACTGGAACAGCTGGGATTTGTCCGCAACCAGAAATCTTATTAGAATGATAAAAAATCTTGGAAGGGACGGCCCCGAGGAACTTGTATTAATGAGCACGCCGTGGACGCCGCCAAGCAATCGCGTAACGCAATGGAAAGAAGATGTAACGGGTTTAAGGGGCAATCTTAATTATGCAATGGACTGGTCAAAGCCCGATGTCTGGGGACGGTTAAAAAGGGAACACTACAACGACTATGCGGACCTTCTTGCGGATTATGCCGCCAATTTTCAATCGCAAATGGGACATCCGCTCTCGATTCTTTCCGTTCAAAACGAACCAAACTGGAAAGTAGATTATGAATCCGCATACTGGAGCGGAACCGATTTAAGGGATTTTATCAAGGTAATTGCAAATCGTTTCCCCATGAAAAACGTTGCAGTGGGCGAAAGCGGTCTTGGCATAATGATGCCCGAGTTTGAAAATTTTAACATTAATTTCAACGAAATGATTCTTCCGTCATTGGATGATCCTGTTTCGCGCAGGGTTATCACTCACATCGGTCTTCATCAATACAATGGAGCCAGCGATCCTTCCATGAGAGCCGGCGCAATTGAATTCCCCGGCATCATTGAATCGGGCAAACGTTTCTGGCAAACCGAAGTGTCGGGATCGGGCGCGCATCTTCCGCGCGGAACAGGAATTGACAACGCCCTTTATTACGCAAGAATGATCCATTGGGATATGACTTTGTCGCAGACAAACGCATTTCTTTTTTGGTGGCTTTGGACAAACAATTCAAGCAATACTACAGGCAGTTTGATAATTGCAGACGGAAACAGGGTAACCGCCCATCACAGGCTTTACGCGATGGGGCAATTTTCCCGATTCGTCCGCCCGGGATGGCGCAGAATCGAATGCGACGCATCTTCCTTGTGGGGCGTATTTTTAAGCGCCTACAGAAATCCAAAAACAAAAGAAATTGCAATCGTAATAATAAATGACAGATATGCAGAATCGACGATTTCCTTGAATTTGCCGGGCGGCGAATTCGACAGGCTTGATGTCTGGCGCACATCGGAAAGCGAAAAACTTGAACCGCTTGGAAGACAGAGAACAACAGGCGGGAAAACGGACATTTTGCTTATGCCGAAGACGATGATTACATTGTACGGAAGGGTAAAGTAAAAAAGACTTTTACTTTTTATCCCGCTTCTGTCCTTCTTCGATTAATGAACCTACAACCGGTTTTTCCTTTTTGTTTTCGTCGAAAAGGAGCGGCCAGTTTTTTCGTTTCGGCACAGGGAAATCGTCAAGCCATGTATAACAGTCCGCGATGCCCCATGTTGTAATGTTCTTTACCGCAGAAGAGGTGGAAGCCGCGCGAAAAAGATTCTTATATGTTTCTGCCTGTTTTACAATTCTTTCTTCGGGTCTTGATTTGAAAAATTGCGATGATTCCCTTTTTTCGTCCCATTCATAAATGGAAATGTCAACTTCCGTAAATTCTATTTCCAGCCCCAACTTTGAATATTTTTCTATCGCGTTAACGATAATTTCTTCTTTCGGAAAATTGTAATACCAATGCGCCTGAATGCCCACTCCGTTAATCGGAACGCCCTTGTCAAGAAGCCTTGAAAGAAATTCCAATGAAACGTCCATTTTTTTCCCCGATTCGTTGTTGTAATCGTTGTAAAAAAGTTTTGCTTTTGGACAAATCTCCCTCATTCTTTTAAAGGCAAATTCGTAAACATCATTGCCGCAAATTTTATACCAATCGCTTAATCTAAAACCGTTTTCATCGCCCTTGTCAACATCGATAACTTCGTTTAGCACGTCCCACGAATACACCACATCGCCATATCGGTTTGCAACTTCTGCCATGTGGTCTTCCAGTCTTTTGTACAGTTTGTTTTTTGAAACAGTTTCGCCGTTGTCCAAAAAAAGCCACGAAGGATTCTGATTGTGCCAAAGCATGACATGACCGCGCATCGGCATATTGTTTTTTCTTGCGTAATTAGCTACCAGATCACTGTCATCCCATTTATACATGTTTTCTTCGGGATGAACAGGACCGAATTTCATTCCGTTTTCCACTGTCAAAGTCGAAAAATGCTTTTTTATAAGCGCATCATATTCCGGGTCGTTCATCATTTTGCCGCATACAGCAGCCCCTACATGGAATGAATGTTTCCACGCGTCTTTTAAACCAATGCTCATGTTCCTATTATTAGAATAATTTTACAGTATGAATATAGGTAAATTGTACTATAGTATATATAAGAAAAACATTGTATCATGTTTTAATGGGTAGAACCGGGTATACGAGGGTTTTAATCGTAGACAATCAGCCGCTTTACAGCGAAGGACTGTCTTCCGTTTTGGAGAAAGCGGGAAAATTCAGCGTTATAGGCATTGAAAGCGAAATGGAAAACGCGTTGAGATTGGCGGAAAAGGAAAAGCCTCATCTTGTAATAATGGAAATTTTTCCCGGAAGGGAAAACGGACTTGACCTTATATCCAAATTGAAATCGGCAAGTCCCGAAATATCGATTCTTGTAATATCGGCAAACGAGGAACGCTTTTATTCCGAGAGGGTTTTGCGTCTTGGAGCGCGGGGATATGTCATGAAAACGGCATCCGCCGAGCTTGTTATGGACGCAATTTCCACCGTTTTGGGCGGAAAAGTTTTTTTAAGCGAAAACGAGAGGGAAAGAATTTTTCAGGCACTGACGGACGAAAGCGCGCGGGGGGCAAAAGATTGGCCGATATCGATTCAAAAACTTTCCAACCGCGAACTTGAAGTGTTCTCCCTGATTGGAAAGGGATTCAGCACAATCGAAATTGCCACGCGTCTTAACCTTAGCACAAAAACAATCGATACCCACAAGGAACATATCAAGCTGAAACTGCATTGCATGACTTCCCATGAACTTCGCCAGCAGGCAATTGAATGGTCCAATCATTCTTTGCCGGTCTAGCCCTTTTTGTTTTTTTTGCTTCTTTTATTTGCACATTAATGCTATTATTGTATTATGACAATCAAATATCGCAATCCGATTTTAAGCGGTTTTTACCCCGATCCTTCCATTGTAAGGGTAAACTGCGATTATTATCTTGTGACATCGACTTTTGCCTATTTCCCCGGCATACCCGTTTTTCACAGCAGGGATCTGCTTAATTGGAGCCAGATTGGAAATGCGATTGATCGTCCCGGTCAGCTTTGTTTTGACGAAAACCAAATTTCTCAAGGGTTGTTCGCTCCGACAATTCGGTACAATGAAGGAACATTTTACATCCTTTGCACTTTGGTAAAAAACGGCGGCAATTTCATAATTACCGCAGATGATCCCAAAGGCCCCTGGTCCGATCCGATTTGGCTTGAAGGCGCAGACGGCATTGATCCTTCCATTTTTTTTGATACAGACGGAAAGGCGTGGTATCATGGAACTCATCCCGCTCCCGAAGGCGAAGCGTATCCCGGCAATTACGAAATTTATATCCGCGAAATCGATTTGAAACTTTTAAAGGAACGAAAGAATCCTCTGTCAGGTGATAATATCGGCATCTGGAGAGGCGCTCTTCGCAACGTAATTTGGCCTGAAGGGCCCCACATTTACAAAATAGACAACGAGTATTTTCTTTTGCATGCCGAGGGTGGAACGGGTTTGGATCATGCCGTTTGCATCGCGAAAGCAAAAGACATTAAAGGCCCGTGGGAAGGAAAAAAAAGCAATCCTGTTGCAACTCACAGGCATCTTGGGAAAAGGGTGGGCATTATCAATGTTGGACACGCGGATTTGGTTGATGATGCAAACGGAAACTGGTATATGGTTCTTTTGGCATCGCGTCAAATTGAAGGTGTCTGCCCTCTTGGACGCGAAACTTTTTTGATACCCGTTTTTTGGGAAGACGGCTGGCCGTTTATAGGCACAGAATCCGGAATGATCGAAGAAGAAATCGAATTGGAAACAAACAGCGAAGAAAACAGGTCAAGAAGCGAAAACAAAAACGAATGTCTTACGGAAAAAGTCTGCGATCATTTCAAGGGGGTTATTCCCCTTAATTGGCTTACGCTTCGTCTTCCTTCAAACGAAAAAGATTTTGCCTTTTGCGTAAATGCAAGATCCGACGCGCTTCGTCTTTTTGCAAAAAAAGCTACAATGAGAAGCATGGAACACCCTGCATTTGCAGGAAGAAGAATACGTCACATCAATTGGGAATTCAGCGCAGAAATCGAATTCATTCCAAAAAAAGAAAATGAATGCGCAGGAATTGTTATCCTTCAAAGCGAGGATTTCCAGTACAGACTTGAAATATTTTTATCGGAAAAGGGATATATGAGTTTGCGTCTGATTAAGGCGGCAGGCAAAAACACCGACGAGGAAACTGTCGCCGTTTGCGAACTTCATGCCGTGCAAAAATTCATTATTTTAAAGGCAAACTGCATTGATATGGAACTTTCGTTTTTTTACGAGACGGACAACAAGCACATGATAAAAGTCTCGGGCGGACAGGACGCGCGCATTTTAAGCACCGAATATGCGGGCGGATTCGTCGGTTCTCTTGCGGGGGTTTTCGCATCCGGAAACGGAACGGATACACAAAATTATGCGGATGTCCTATGGGCGGAATACAAGGAACTTGAATGAGTGGAATTGTTTTATCTCCGCTAATTGGCGACGGAATGATAATTCAGAGAGGATCCGCGTTTCCGATATGGTCGCATAACGAACTTTCCGTTTCGTTTTTGGGAAAAACATACAAATCGCAAAAAAAAGACGGAAAATGTCTCATAACGCTTGATCCTGTCGTTTCCGGTTACGGCCCTTTTGACATGGAAATTTCTTCCAAAGACGCTTCTGTTACAATAAAAGACATTTACGCGGGAGACGTGTGGTTATGCTCCGGGCAGAGCAACATGGAAATGCAAATGCAGCGCCTGAAAGACGATTTTGGCGAAGAGTGGAAAACGGATACCTGCAATTTGACAATCAGGCAGTTTAAGGTTTCGCAGGAATGGGATTTTTCGTACATGCGCGACGAATTGGGCGACGGAAAATGGCTTGTTCTTTCCAAAGAAACGCTTCATGATTTTTCCGCTGTAGCGTACTTTTTTGCAAAAAACCTTTATCTGAAATACGGCGTTCCAATCGGACTTATTGCAACCGCATGGGGCGGCACTCCTGTAGAATCATGGATGAGCGAAGACGCGCTTTTAAAACATCCAAAAAAAATCGCCGAAGGAAAAAAGCATGCAAACGCCGGTTACAGAAACGAATTAACAAAAAGCAATTCGGCAGAAATCGGGGAATGGTATGCAAACCTTTCGCGCGAAGATTCAGGTCTTGCAAAAGACTGGAAAAGTCCCGACACCGATTTGTCTTTGTGGGACGAAATGACTCTCCCGGGCGATTTTTCCCAATTCGGGCTAACCGGTTTTTGCGGATCGATATGGCTTTGCAGGGATTTTGAAGCTTCCGCCGAATTTGCATCAAAGGAAATAAAAATATGGCTTGGAACAATTGTTGATGCCGACACAGTATACATAAACGGAAAAGAAACGGGGAATACAACATACCGCTACCCTCCCCGCAAATACATTCCTTCCGGTTTGATAAAGACAGGAAAAAACCGCATTGCAATCAGAGTTACGTGCAACACAGGCGAAGGCGGAGTTACATGCGACAAGCCTTTCCGCATTTTTACGGACAACGAATCCATAGAACTTTCGGGAACATGGAAATACAAAATAGGCGCAAAGACAAAACCGCACCCGGAAGAAATTTTCTTTCAGCGTAAACCTATGGGAAACTTTAACGCCATGATTGCTCCCGTTTTGAAATTCCCGTTGAAAGGCGTTATCTGGTATCAGGGCGAATCGAACGAATCCAATGCAAACGAATATGAAGAACTTTTCAGGCTTATGATCGAAGACTGGCGAAACAAATATCTTGAAGATCGCATTCTTCCGTTTTTGTTTGTTCAACTGCCGGTATTCTGCCGTGAATCCGACAATGACGAAAACGCCCGTTGGGCAATTTTGCGCCAGGCGCAGGAAGCCTGTCTTTCCATTCCATGCACGGGGATGGCGGCAGCATTGGAACTTGGCGAATGGAATGACATTCACCCGATAAACAAAAAAGACGTTGGGTATCGTTTGTTTTTGGCAGCCGAAAAAATTCTTTTTGGCGTGACGAATACTTCGCCTGGACCCATGCTGAAAAAGGAATCGGGTGTCAAAGGTGAGAGGCCTGGCAAAATTTGTCTTTACTTTGACAACTGCGGCGACGGGTTAACGGCAAAAGAATGTTTTGTATCCGTTATCGCAGACGAAGGACAGATTCGTTTGCCGGCAAAAATCGAAGCGAAGGATTGCATAAGTATTGATGTGTCATCCGTAAAAAATCCCAAAAAAATACTTTATGCATGGGCCGACAACCCGCGCGACAGGCAGCTTTTTAACAGCGAATCTCTTCCTATGCTTCCGTTTAAAATTGTACTTTAAGGAGACTGTAATGTTTGTTCCCTATAAAACCAAAGACGACATAATCAAATGGATAAAAGACTATTTTGCAGCTAACGGTCCCGATTGCAATGCTGTTGTCGGCATCTCGGGCGGCAAGGACAGCTCCGTTACGGCGGCTCTTTGCGCGACGGCTTTAGGCGCAGAAAAAGTTTACGGCGTTTTGATGCCGCAAGGCGATCAGCATGACATAGGCTATTCGCGCGATCTTGTTTCCCATCTAGGCATTAAAAACTTTACCGTCAACATTAAAAACACGGTTGATTCGCTGATAAAAGAAATTGAACAAAGCGGCGTATCCTTAAACAAACAGGCTGTCATCAACATTCCCGCAAGGGTCAGAATGACAACGCTTTATGCCGTATCGGCAGCCGTTAACGGGCGAGTGGCAAACACATGCAACCTTAGCGAAGATCATGTCGGCTACTCCACCAAATTCGGCGACAGCGCGGGCGATTTTAGCCCCCTCTCCCGTTTGACGGCAAGCGAAGTGAAAATATTGGGAATGGAGCTTTCACTCCCCTCCAAATTTACGGAAAAAGTTCCGGAGGACGGTCTTTCCGGCTTAAGCGACGAAGAAAATCTGGGGTTTACCTATAATGTACTGGACAAATACATCCGCGAAGGGGTCTGCGAAGACATTTCCGTAAAGGAAAAAATCGACAGGCTCCATAAGATCAATATGCACAAAATATTATTGATGCCCTGTTTCGGATAAAACCCAAAAAAGGCTATTGACATTTTTTTTTGATTTTTATATATTAACCGTATATCGCAGGTCTCCATCGTCTAGCGGTTAGGACACCGGGTTTTCATCCCGGCAACCGGGGTTCGATTCCCCGTGGAGATGTTAAAAAAAAAACTGTAAGACGATTCCCCGTGGAGATGTATCTTGGATTCCTATCTGTTGCCAAAAAAATCTTTGCGTTTTTCTTCGATTTTTTCCAATTTTTCCCGCTGTTCTTCGTTAAAATCGGCAAATCTGATTTGCTCTTTTAAATCGGTGCCCAATTCGCTGAGCATTCCTATGTTTTTATAAGCTTCCAAATCGCCTGTGTCCGTTTTTTTGTATTCGGCAATCATATCGTCAACATATTTTTCATAAGCTATAAGAATCCTGTCTTCGGGCGAAACGGACGGACTGCAGCAAATAAATGCCATTACTGTCAAACATGAAAATATTAAAAAAATGCTTTTGTTCATTTTTACCCTCCATCCGCATTATAAAACAATAATAATTCATTGTAAACAAAAAAAGCAGCCCTTCATAAGAAAGGCTGCCTTTAATGAATCGATATGCGCGTATTAATACATATCCGCTCTCAGCATTGCGCCTTCGTAATTTGTATCGGTCAAATAACCGACAATCATGGTTTTCGTCAAGCTGTTATGGAAACCGGCTGTAGCAGTCCCTGAAGGTGTGCCGCTTGTCGGTACGCCGCTAGAAATAATCTGACCCGATGCAGGCGTATTTATAGCAGGAACGGTCATTACTTCCCATGCGCCTGTAAGTCTGTCGTTTTCATCCGAACCTGCTTTTAACGATGAGAAATCTTTTCGCCACGCTACTCTTATTGAATTTTTGGTTTCATCAAACGATGCGTGGAAATAAGAAATGTATGGAACATACCTTGTCTCTGTACCATGTGTTTCCTGACGAACATTAAGCATAATCCTTGTTCCTGCGGAAAGATATGTATCCACCTTTACATATTCGGCCGCTGTAAATCTTGTAGCATTGGAAGCCGGTATCGATTGCCCTGACGGTACGGGTATTCTGCAATAGAAAAGTCCGCCGTTTAACGAATCATAGTATGCAAGATGTATTGTGTTTTCCGCGTCTACCACCATATCAACATGCGATCCTGCAAGAGCATGCACTACTCTTGCTCTTGATTGCCAGTCGGCTGTAGTCGGTGTTTGAGGAACATTGGTATACGATGACGGTAAATCTCCGTAAGACATGACAAGGTTCTGGTTTGTTCTGTCGTACCATGCAATAACGGGGCGTCCTGCATTTGAAGCTGACATAGCAGAACCTGTTGTATTCAAGAAACCTACGGCGGTAAACTGACTGCCTTGATGCGTTTGGCTGTTATTGGCAATTACATGGTTTGCACCGGTTGTATTAGTTGTACCAAATGTAGCAGTTGTTGTAGCGCCTGTTGTTAACCCGACACGAAGTCTAAGAGCGTTTGTGGCAGGAGTTAATGAGTCATAGTAACTTAAGAGTATTCGTACAGGATTGTTTGTCCCTGTAGTACCTGTAGTTTGTGTTGCAATTCTTGGTATTTGGAAACGATCGCCGCCTGCCGCATCCAGAGTAGCAACAGCAGTACGCGCCCATGTGCCATTTCCTGTGTTTCCCGGGTTTCTGTGACCAAACCTGTATCCCGTTGAACCTGCGGTCTGATCCGCAGCTACAGTATAAATCCACCCGTTTGAATCATACGCGACTGTAGTATGGCGCCACCTGTTTTGCGCGCTGAATACCCAGTTTGCAGTACCGTTAGCATCGGCAGTGGAGGCTGTCCATGCTCCCGTTCCGTTTTTTGTAGCCCATAACTCTCCTTGCGAAGTTGTGCTTCCACCGAAAGCCATATACCAGTTGGAAGCAGGATCCATGCGCATAACAGGGTTAAGGAACGGGAATTCGGCTGAGGCTGTAGCTGTAGTACTGCCCATGAAAGGTCCAACCCGCCATACATACAAGTTTCTGTCGTCTGTGAGGTTGTTATTGTTAAGATTGTTCGGTTCCTTGTTGTAATGCGCTGATGTATTGTTGCTGTTGTTAATCGCTTCGTACCATACAGGCGTTCCCGCTCCATTGCTTACGCGAACCCTCAATGCGCCGGAACTAAGAGTACCAATATTCGCGTTTATATTTGTTTTGGATCTTGCAGGAAGTCCTGTTGTTCCGCCGCCTGCCTCAAGAGTAAGACTGTTATTGGCAACAGTTCCGCCTATGTGAACGGTTGTTCTGTCGCCTTCATGGAAATTAAAACCCTTAATTTCTATAACTTCATTTTCCCTTACAGGATACCAGCCTGTGGCGGACCTGTTAAATGCCGACGGATTTGCCCTGAATGCATTGCTTAACACAGTCTTTATTTCCGAAATATACGGAACAATATCGAAATTTGAAGTTACATTGGGGGATTTGCCAAGTTCCGATGCAAGACCGGCTGCATCATAAACAGTAAAGGTAATGGTTACATTGCTCGCCACTAGATTTGAATGCAAAGAGCTGTCCCATGCAAAATTCCAGTTTAATACATTGCCGTATTCGCCCGTGCTGCTGGTATCCGTAACTTCAAATCCCCACGGATTGGTTCCGTTTTTCATGTTTGCCATTGTGTAGCCTGTGGTTCCGTTGGCTGTACTTCCCGGCACCAATTGATTATCATGCCATGTAGCAATATCAAAAGGATTGTTACTGTTATAACCCGGAATCGTTGCGGTAATCCTTCGGATACTGTTATTGTCCATTGCCTTACCCTTAAAGATGACCATTCCGCTTATATCCGCTCTTGCAGTGCCTGCTGCATGCTTTCGATATTGCACATAACCCATTCTCTTCCCGCTTGTATCCGTTACGACATTCTGGTTGTATCCTGCCGCAGTTTCAGGAAGATCTCTTGCAACCCTGTCCAAATAATTTCTGAATGTGGGGAAAGGATTGGAAACGGTTTCATCCGCCAAATCATAAAGCTGTCCTATAGGCAAAACCTCAAGCCGCGGGTTTAACGAATCGCCGTTTGTAATGCCAATGTTTATAAGTGCAACATGGGAAAGCTGATCCGCTCTGTGCGCATCGGTATCCGCGAAAGTTCCTACAGTATTGTCATATACATGAATAAGATAATATCTTGCCGCAGTTCCGTCCCTGTCCCATTCAATTTTTCCCGTATTGTCGTCAATACGAACATTGAGGGAATCTTCGGGGAAACCTGTTGTAAAATTAATCGCGTTGGTTACTGCATTACCGGTAAAATTTCCGGTTGCAAGAGTACTGCCTGTGCCGTCCGAATATTGCCAGGCTGAAGCTCCGCCTGTCAGTGAAACTGTTTTTGTAGCCATGAAAGTAACGCCTGCATATCCTGCGGCGTTTGCATGAGCTTCGGGAGCGCCATAATTAAACCACTCAAATGCTCCGGGAACATTAATTGTATATACCTTTCCTGCCTGTAAAGCGGTAGCAGCATTTCGCGTTGCATAATATACCCTGAAACGTTTTAGGCCATTTCCTTTCTCCGCATTTATGTCAAGGCGGAATCTTTGGTTAATTACCCTGAAATACGGCTGGTTTTCCCTGTATCCTATCGGGTCGGGACTGGTTACAGCCGGGAATAACATCAACTCATCGCTTCCGACGCTGCCGTTGCTGTCATTGTCCGTGCCAAGAGAAACAGTTTTAATTAAAGGCCGGTTATTGGCAACATAAATATTCGTCTGATAATGCGTTGCGTTCATTGCATGATCAAAAATCACATAATGCAGTATGTATTTCCCGTCGGGGAGTTTTGTCGAATCGTATATAACAGACCAGTTTTTGACCGATCCTCCCGAAAATCCTGTGCCGCTTCCCGCAACATCCAAAGAATTTTCGTCAATTACAATACCGTTGTTGTTTGAAAGCCATATACGTCTTCCCTTGTCGTCAAAATTAACTGTCTCAAGACCAATCGGGAAACGAATCAAATGAGCAGGTGTTGTACCTTCTAAAGTAACAGTGCTTTGAGTTTCGGCTGTCGGCACTGTTCCTGTACGGTCTCTTCTTACATGGAATGCGGATTGCCTGAAGTCCACTCCGTCTGTTGCCAAAGCCCCATTGTTAAGGTACACAAACCGCCCCATACCGTTATTCGATGCGTTTGTCGGTTGACCTGCCGCTGCCGTATTGTCATCTCTTGCAAAGAATACAACCACTCTTTCAACATTTTGTACCCTTGTTTTGCCCACAGCGGAATCCCATGCCCTTCCCATTATTTCAAAATTGCCGTTTGCGGTCAAATAGCCTTCGTAAACCGCCATTGGATAGAAATTGTCAGCCTGCAATTGGATGACATAGTTTCCCTTAAACTTCCCGTCCGAATTGTCTGTACAGTCAACTCCTATCTGCAAAATATTTGGCGTTCCTGTCGGCAAATATGAATTCTGACCCGCATTAACATCATTTGTGTCAACAGGGATGTAAAGCGTATATTCGTTGTTTTGCGTTTGGCCGGCAGGCGAATTGCGCACAATCCATGGAAGATTAAAATCAACCGGATTTGTCCGCTGAATGTACTCTGTCCATGCTCCGTTCATGTTAACCCTTATGCTTGTCAGATCCGAACTTGTTGTAAGCTTGGTAATTATAACAATATTTTTTGCCACCTTGTTTTCGCCAAAAGCGTATGCCTCGGTCATTAATGCCTTGTTTTGAGCATCCGCAGCAAGGTATTCATCCCATGTTCCCTTAATAATTGTCGGATCGCCTATGCGCGGAACATCAGGGCTGAACCAAAGGGTTATTTTTTCCGAGTAACCCGGAATCGGTTTCATGTTATGCGTGTCCGAAATGTACGAGTCTCTTGCGCGAATTTCAACTTCAACTTCCTGCAACACGCCGCTTGCAAACGTATTGTCGGGATTTTTTGGGGTTAACGGTTCATTGCTTTCCGTATTGAGATTCAAGAACCAGCTGACCGTAGAACCTCTGGTTCCGACACTTCCTCTTGGTTCGTTTATTGCCACAAAACCGCCATTTGCATCCGAATCGGGACCTCCAATATACCAGCCTTCTTTTGTTCTGTTATCCGATCCTTTAATCATTCTTACGCGCATTTCCATGGTGTGTATGTATTCATTGTCGTTGGCAAGACCTGTTACACGAACCTGTCCGCCTACAACCGCTCCGTTTGCAGGAGTATTGATAATTGTTTCCGGCATGTCCGCGTTTGGATCCAAAATCAAATTGGATTTTACAACCCTGACATTGCCCGCCATATCAACAATCTTAAACCAAATCGGTAAATTCCAAAGTTCCCTGCCCCTGTTATTCACAGTCACATAATAATTGGCAACAGTGCCGGCAACCGCATTTTCGGGAATGCTTCCGGGAAGACCTACGCAAAAATCGTAAATGTCATCGAACACCCATGTCCATGCAGGCAAAATTCCAATTATGTTCGGATCCTTCATCCATGATGAACGAATGGGAAGACCCGAAGGAAGAAGGTCAATTCCGTTTCCGGGATGATTCGTTATGGGCAAATGAATCGCACAATTCGGCAAACAGGATGAAATGCAATCATTATCGCCCAAGCCTGTATTTATCCATCCTGTGAAATTCTCATTTTCTGCATCGGTTCCAAGTGTTGCAATTCTTGCTGTTTCTGTATGTCCAAGAACGTAGTACATGCTGTGTACAATTTGATTGTCGAGCGTGGAACCCCTGATTGTCACAGTACTTGTTACAGTAGGTCCCGTATTCGGGGTTGTTTCATGTTTCATTCCCTGAGGCTGTATAAAATTTATATACGGCGGAGTTGAGTCAAACACAACAGGCTGTCTTGTTTCTGCAGTTTGTTCATCGCCGCCTTCCACTTTTATAAGCCAGTATTTTGTTCCCGAAAAATTGCCGCTTTGAATATCACTTTTAACTTTTTCCGGAGTCATTGTTATTCTGTATCCGTTTCCAGCCAAAGGTTCTCCATTTGACAGATTGGTGGCAGTCTCAATTGTAATATCGGACGAGCCTCCAAATACACCTGCAAGATCTTCCAGTCTAATAAGACTGGTATTGTCTATATCCGAGAATCTGGCGGATATGCCTTGTAACGTCATGCCCGGAATCGGCATTTCAACGGTTATTATTCCCGCAAATTCCTTGTTTGGATTATGGTAAGAAGGAGTTTCCCTTATCCTGACAATGGGATTTGTAGCTGCCGTAATCCCGATTGTCATGAATTTTATCGGGTTTTCTGCGGGAGTATAATTTGGATTTTCCACACGATTCGGATAATAATTGTAATTCGGATTTGCAAAAGAATCCTTTGTAATGATCATAACATTATAAGAACCGGGTTTTAACGAATCAAGCATCGCATGCGATTCGGATTTTAATGTTCCGTCATTGTGCAATTCAACCAAAGGCCAGCGGAACTGCATTGCGGTAATGTTATCCAATGGATTCATATTCAAAGGTCTGTACATGGAATCGACAACAGTATGCCATTTTCCCCATTTTTCATCCAAATGATCCCCTTCCAATTCGGAAGGCAATCCTGTATTGGGATTAATTTTGACAGGCAGTTTTGTAACGGAATCGATATTAGGCTCTCCGTAAAAATCATTGCCTTCGGCGGGCCATATCATTACTTTGGGATACCCTATCGCAATTCCTTTTGCGTCAAATGCCGTACCCATCAAGTCCGTACCCACATAAATTTTATTTTCAGCCAAATCCTGCGTAAGGTTATGACTGTCAAACTGCTCTCCCCTTAATCTTGGAATGCTTAATTCAATCTGAGGAGGCGTGTTTTTTACAAAGTAAATCATGTCGGTTGTGGTTGTTGTATTTCCGCCCCTGTCTATTGCTGTTACCGTTGCCCTGAATTCGCCGTCGCGCATATTCAACGCCACTGTATCGATATTCACTTCATAAAGTCCGTCGGCGTTTTTAACAGCCGGAACTCTTGCCGTTTGAGGATTGCCGTCAAGATCGGTAAAGCTGATATCCATAAAAACTTCATCGATGCCAAACGGCTGTTCGATATCAAGAATGATGGTGTTTGAATTTCCGAACAAAAATGCGCCGGGCGCGGCGGCACCTTCATCTTCCGGCATGCCGATAATCGGTCTGTCCGTATTTACTCTCATGCCCAAACCGACATCGCAGGCAGCCAACATAAGAACCGCCATTACGGCAAAAATCGGCGCTCCCGCAAAGAGGATAACCCTATTTTTCGTCAATTTAAACATACAAACCTCCATATATTCCCATGAATATCGCCAGAAATTTCAAAATATGCAAATTTGGACACACTTTTCCAAAATATGCATAACTAATACCTTCAATATAATATATTTCGGCTGCAATTGCCAATTTTTGAAAATAAAAATGCATGATTTCGAGAAAAATGCAAAATTTGACTTGCTTTTTAATTTAAAATTTATTACTTGCGGATTAGGCAGTTATGGTAGCAACTTTATTAATTGCTACCATAACCCATAACTAACTACGGTGTAAATGTGACAGCAGGCGTATCCCTTACATTTATCTGGTTTGTCCAATTTGTGATACCGCCTGGAGAGTGGTTATCGCCGCCTGTTAGACGCAACCAGCGGTGCCTGCCGGGATATAAGGTGTAAATGTCCTTACTTGCTGTCCAGCCGCCGCGCTGATATCTCCATACACGGGGACCATATTGCATGGCATCATTAACATTTGCGGTAGAAGGCGTTCCTGTGTTTGTAGCATTAAAATTAGAGCCAAGTACGACATCATGCCATGTTCTTACGTTTATTTCCCATGTAATCCATCTCCAAATAGAAGCATCAGCGGCAGCCTCTCCTCCATGAGGAGAGTCTCCGCTAATTCTCTGCATTGCTCTTATGCCGGCTCTAGTTCCGTTGGCGCGAAGTGTTTCATAATTGTCAGTCCATGTAAGAGGGAACCCGGGAACAGAAGAAGAGCTTAAAGCGTCCCCTCCCCTAATCCATAATGTTTCGCCGACTTCGGGTCTTACACCAATTTCCGTTGTTCCGCCGTCGTTTGTACCACGAATATTTCTAAGCTCATAAGTTAAAACAGTGCGGAAAGCGACTTCTTCGGAAATAATTATGCTGTTTCTGTCAGCGCCGCCAATGTTTGCACGGCTTCTTGCGGCAACACGCCATGTAAAACCTGTTACGTTTGCGGCAGTAACTGCAGGAGTTGCGCCGCCAATTGTAATGGTAGTTGTAAAATCGCTATAGGTTGTTACGCCGCCTGTATCATTATCCGTGTTAATGGTCGGACGAACAAGAAGCGTATCGGAAGTGGTTCCTGTATTTGCAAAACCGATTATATCGTTATCCGCTACTTCATTGGATCTAAAAAGTCCGCTACCGCCGCCTGTTTGCATAGCACCGCCTGTCCCGCGTCTGCCATCATCAGTAATGACAGCATTTGTACCATGACCGTTGGCTGTAACGCTTGCTGTTGTCGCACCATGCGTTCTTGATGCCGTGTTATAGCGTACATTCGCTGACGGTGTTCTGCAGTCAAAACGCACAGTTGTTGTCAAAAGATCCGCAAAATTGCCGTTCATTTGGGGTACTCCGGCAGCAGTGCCTGCCGCCGCAGTTATACGATCTGCGTTTACTTTCTTGTCTACCCTGATAAAAGCCCTGTTAATGCCTTCCCATGTGCGCGTGTAGGTTTGATCGCCGGATACAACAGGCCATCTGAAACTTAGCGCATCTTGTACTGCACCTGCAGGAAGCGTTACAGTATACTGCGCGCCAAGAACGGCAAGTGCATTTGAACCGGTAATATTAATTGTTAACTTGTCTCCCGAGACAACTACATCCTGACTTGAAACAGGAATTACAACTCTTTCCGCCTGCAGGAAATCCCATGCAAGACGCGCAATTGTTCCCTCAGCGGCGCTCTGATTCGGCGTAACTACAGACGACTGTGCGTAATTAAGTATAAATTTGGTTGACGTATCGCTCGCGCTTCCGGAAAACCCGTTTACTCCCCTCGAATAGAATGTGCTGAAATTTGTTATACTGCTGTATTTTGCAGCCTGCGCTTCAGTAAGAACAGCAGGAAGCCTGTAACCTGTCGTGCTTTGCGTTATTACAATATCACCGCTTCCCTTCTGTATATTGCGGTTAAAATCAAACTCGATGCGTCCTGTCCATGCATCATTGGTTTCAATATCGGTGTCGGCGAAATAATTTGGTCCTGCCGTACGCGCAAGATCGCTTGTATTTACAGTAATCGCCTTTCTGTTACGAAGCCTTCTTGTGTCACCGACAGCTGCGGATGTTATAAAATTTGTTATGTGACTGCCAACCGTAATATTGTTCGGAGAAGTGCCGACAGTTCCTGTCATGTTTATCGCCGTAACATCAAGCGGTATGCCTGTTATGATAGTGCTGCCCGCGTTCTGACCGTTAGATGCAGTTGTCGTGCTTGCGTCAGCCTGCGTAAGGTAAAGTCTGAATGTGTTGGCGGATATTACCCTTAACCAGAAAATACCCGTTCCGACGCTTACCTGAAACACAGTACCATTTGCGCCGAAATTATGATTTGCATTCGCGTTATTTGCGTCATTTCTGCTTGTATAGGTGTTGGCGGCTGTAGTGTCTTTTTGCGCGTTAACCCTTGTCGTATTCTCACCGGGGTTAACCGCGTAAGAGAAAGAAATTGAATTGCCCGCCGAAGCCATCGCAGTTCCCGTTACAGTTCTTACAGGCGTTGTGTTAAGCGTAATTGAAGGAGTGCCTGTAATTTGTACATTTGTCCTGAAATGCACGGTAACATTAATTGTATCCTGCTTGTTTCCCGCTCCCGAATTTGTATACGTGCCGTTTGCGCTTGTCGAGTCGATACGCGAGATAAGGGTTCCCGGATCCCAGTTAAAATGAACAGGCTGAGACCAGTTGGAAATATTGCCGGCGGCATCTATCTGGCGTACAATCACCTGATATGTACCGTTCAATGCAAGTTCAAAAACATGTGTGTTTACAGTATCGCTCCATCCTCCTGCAGGACGCGTGACACGCACCCAGTCAACGCCGTTATTAACGGAATATTCAAGGTCTGTAAGCTTATAATTCAGCATGTCAGTCCCTGTATTATTCGCGTTTACTCTCCTGTTACCGTCTATCGCAAGCCATACTCTGTCATTAAAGATATTAACAAGATTAACAGCAGTTCCCGCAGCGCCTTGAGTGCCGTTTCCTGTCGACCTTGCGGTTACAGGAACTCCATTAATTGTATTTTCTATGATGTTTGCGTCTGAATTGGCGGACGCAAGCAGGGCTTTTACAACCGGAACATTGGGCGCGTTCGCTTCAATGTAGGTACCTGTGACATTTCTTGCTGTTGTTATTGCCGCCAAAGGATTACCCGCAATGTCTGTGATGCTCCCTTGTGGAGTAAATCCTGTTACAGCAAGAAGGTTTCCTCTTGTTGTGTCTCCAGCCTGAACAGTATAAGTAAACGTGATCACGTTATTGTTGACTTTTGGAGTTCCCGATGTTGTAACAGCTCTTGTGTTGTTATCATTTTGGTTACGAAGCTGCAAATTAAGCTGCGGAGTACCTGTAATCCTGACATTTTCATTGAATGTCATGTTAATTGATACTATTGAACCTGCGTTATAGTACATCTGATTGGCCGCAGCTACGCCTGATATTGTTGGAGCCTGAGTGTCAATTTCGATGTTTTTCCCCGCCCTGAGCGAAAATGGCCTGTCGGGAGAAGGCAGCGCAGTATGCGAATAAAGCGGAAGTCTTCTTAAGTATGCATTATTCGCTAGAGTTTCTCCGTCATGCATGCCTTCATTTGTTATTCGTATCTCTTCCCTTTCTTCGCCTGAGCCGGAATGCCATGTAAAAGCATAATTGGGATTTTCCCAATAATTTCCGCTTGCAAGTCCTACAAGTCCGATTACGTCAAGAGAATCGTCCGAGGAAACTGTATTGTGTCCTGCCGCTACAACATAATCAAAATATTGCCTTGTACTTTGAATCGCATTATCCACATAAGTCGCTCTTCTTGAAGCTTCCGATCCGCCGATATTATTCAGTTGAATTTGCGGATTTCCGCCGTTTGTCAATGCTACCGGTCTGTTAAACTCAAGGAAAATCCTGATTGTATTTGCAGGACGAGGCGGTGTGGATGCATTATCTGCAGGAATGGTTGCGTTGTATTTTGTATTTGCCATTTCGCTGGAAATGCGCAAAAGGCGCAGTCTGTCGCTCTTTATAAGCCACGATCCTCCGTCTTCGGAAATATTTCCACCAATGTCAAAAACTCTTGCGGCTACTACCAAAGTGTCTTTTATGTTGTCCGCTTTGACAAGATTTACGTCTCCAAGTATGACTTCGGCTTCCCATGTTCCGCCGGTTACTCCGCTTCCCGATTCGGGATCGAATGTCAGGCTGGCTCCGCTTCCATTATTTATTTCAATTCCGTTTATTGTTATCCTAAAATTGTTTTTGAGATATGTTTGAAAATCCAAATATTCGATTGAATCTTCTTCCCATATACCTGAAATTGTAATTTTATCGCCGCTTTGAAACTGTTCCAAAAGGGCATATTCACCCGGTATGCATTCTTTTGACTGCGAACCTGTAATGGTTACAGATGTTATTCCAATTACCGGGGAAGACTCGTCTCCCTGAGGAGCGTAGGTTATAATTGTGCTCTTGTTGTCAGGGTTTGAAGCCTTTAACAGGAAAACCTGACTTCTAAGAGAATTGTTATTGGGCGCCGCTCCCGCAATACGAAGATCCTCTGTGATGTCAATTTCCAGACTGTAATCGTATACCATCCTGTCTGTAACTACATCCTTTCTTTCATTGAAAATCTCCACATTCCATACTTTATTCGGATTTTGCTGGTCATAAATACCTTCAGTGACATATTGGCCAGGCGGCGTTCCTAAGGTAATAACTTCTCTCCAGCCGAGGTAATCGGAATCGCGGAAGTATTGCAACTGGCTCATTGCCGCAAATCCTTTGGACTCGGGATTGATCCATACCAGTGACAGGGAAGCTATCTTTGTTGCATCACCAACAGTTCCGCTGATACGTATTTTATTGTTTCCTGTCGGCTTTCCATGAACATCGGGCTCTCCAATGCTTTGAAACAACGGAAGCGAAGCTGAAGGACTTGGCGGCTGCGGGAAATCCGGAAATGAAACATCCTGAACAAAGAACATCACTTCGTAATCTTCGCTCACTGTATCAACGCCAATTGCTCTTGCCTGTATGCTGTAAAATCCCGTGGATGAAGGAGGCATAAATTCCCACGGGAATATTGTGGTATAAACACCATTGAATCTCTGCTCCACATCTATAGTAATTTCTCTTACCAAGTCTCCCCTTTCACCGCCAAATACGGGATACCTGTAAAGTTCGCCTGTAATTTTTGTAACACCATGAGCTGCAAAAGCGGTAGCTTTTATTTCCCTTCCCGGATATACCATATATACATCCTGTTCGGTGGGATATTCCGAAGGAGCATACATTCCATCGGTAAAAGTAATCCACGGTTTGTCCGCCAAAGGCCAGTAGATGAAATAACCCATTATTTTTTCCTGGCTTGCATTTCCTGCGGCATCATAACTGCAAGCAACAACCACGATAGTTCTTTTTCCATAATTGCCGTCTTCGGTTTCCAGCGCAGGGACAGCAAACGATCCATTTGGTCTTATAGTGTCATTGGGTTGCGGAGATTCAGGAGGAGGAGGCGTATTTTCGTTGTGTTTAAAAATCGCTCCTTCAGGAAGCGGAGAATTCGGATCTCCGTCAATTGCAGCCATGATTGCAGGATCGTCCGCATCATATAAATTTATTTGAATGCTCCAGACATCATGGTTGTCGTCAATTTGATATTGAAGATTAAATCCCCTTGTAATGAATTTTCCGATATTGGCAGGATCAAGCCACGGTTTGTATCCTGCAGGCGTATTTTCATTTGGATCTTCCGAGTATGCTTCCAATTTTGCAAATTCTCCCAAAGGATCTTGCGGTTTTCCAAAAGGCGCGCCGTATTCATAGTACAAAAACGGATCAGTTATGTTTACTTTCGGAGGATCGGAGTCTACGATGACTACGCGGGTTGCATAGGAATTGTCATCGGAGAACTCACCTCTGTCCCATGCCTGTACAACAACAGTATATTCGCCGTCACTTGCCTCATTTGGAAGCGTAATATCCAAAGACCAGACTCCGTCTTTGTTTGTGCCTTCCCAGTATGTATTGGGTTCAGAGCAAAGAGCCCAGTTTACGCCGCCATCGCTGGAAGCTTGCCATTGTTCATTTGCATATCTCCATTGGTTTTGAAGAACCTCATTGTTTAATACAACCTTGACTTCCATAAGTTCAACACCCGAACTGTCTCTTGCAGTACCTTTAATCGTAAATGTGGAAAACACGGGCTTTCGCGGCGACGGATATGTAATGGAAATTTCAGGACCCTGAATGTCAAGTCTGGGTCCCAATCCGACATCGCATGACAGGAAAGCGGCAACAAGTATCGTAAAAATAAATAATTTAATTAAAATGTTTTTCATCCTTTCCTCCTACCATGTTTCCAATTGATATACATGACTTAAATCGCCGTAACCTGCTGTTATCCAGTCGCTCCAGTCGCCCTGTCTTGAGTACGAGCCTCCGGCACCCCAGCCAAAGTTTTGAACATACCATTCGCAAACCATCTCTGTCGAAACCCAGTAAAATTCCGTTTCGATGCTGCTGCTTCTGTGGTACGCCTTAATGAATCTTGCATCGATGGTTGCAACACCGTCCCTTACCGGGAAGGCCGGAACTGTGGGAATTGCGTTAATTGCCGTAACACCGCCAAGGAACATCGGGGCATTGTTATTTTCAATTGTCCTGTTGGATTGATTAATCATAATAACAGTTCTGAATACGCCTTCAAATCCCCTGTTCGACTGATATGAGGCGGTTGTCTGCGCCCAGCCTGAATCATTGTGATTTACCCGCGCAATAGCCGCGACATAATTCTTGCTTGCCTGATAATTAGTATATCCTGTAAAGGCGGCATTTAAAGGACTTCCGTCTTCGGCGGGAGTTGGCGTGATTGTTAATCCAAGAGCATCAAGCTCGCTTCGCAGCGCATCCTTGTTGTACGATCTAAAACCATAATATCGTGAACTGTTGCCTACACGGTTAACATATTTTGGAATGGTTGTTGACGCATTTACAAGCAGATTATAATGCCCTGTTGCGTCCGTTGCCGAATCGATATTTACCGTACTTTGATTTCTGAAAATCATGTTAGGACGAACCCATCTGCCGGTCGTTTGATATCCGTTTATAGTTATAGGTTGTCCGGCATCTACGCCATTACCTGCAGTTGTGGTACTTGCGGCAGCCTGCGTATTATATAATCTGAATGTTGTACCTGAGACAACTCTTAACCAATAATCCTGTGTCTCTACTCTAACCTGTAATACAGTGCCAGCCACACCAAAACCATGTGCGTTTGAAGTATATTGGAATGTAGTGGCAGCGCGGGCTGTGGTAGTGACATTGGCTCTTGGACCATGCCAGCTAACAGGATCTGTTGTAGTAATATTGTTACTTGTAAACGCCGTACTGTTAACAACACCAGAGAACGCACCTGTCGCGCTTCCCGTATTATTCGCGCCTGTAATTGTGTTATAGAAAATTCTTGCTCCGGGAGTTTCCGTTTCAATTCGGTATGCCACTGTATTAAAATCTGTGATAGCGCCGTTATAACCATTTGCGTTATAACCTCCCCAGCCCGATTTATTCCAGGCTCCTGTAAGGTTTGTCCCCGCTCTTGCGTCGTAGCTCTTTCTGTCTACGCGGACTACCGGGGTCTGCACTCCTCTTGACCAGAACCAATAACTGGAAGTCGCGTTCATTGTCGTACCTGTATAACCTTCTGCGGCGACCGGGTTTCCTGCGGTATCTGTGAATGTGCCTGCAGTATAATAAACATCCCATTGCAAACCGGGAAGCAAAGGTTCGGGCAGTTTGATTTCCACTGTTCCGTTTGTAACGGTTCCGGCGTTTATTAATGTTACATCGCTTGATGTAACGGCAATTTCCTGCCATCTCCATTTGATGCTTGTAAGAACGGAACGTATCTGCGAAACATCGCTATTGGCAACCGAGTCGTGAATGTTTCCAATGTTGTAGCGAAGAACCCACTTTAGCGAAAGATCCGGAATCATTGCTCCCGTGATGTGAGGACCCGGAGCATGGAATCCCGAAAGGAACGGCGTAGTAAGATTTGATGTTCCAGGGAATGCTCCTCCTGTATCGACAGTTGCCGCATTTCCGTAATTGCCGGAAAGTCCATTACCGCCAGTAAGCCCGTGCGTTGTTCTGAGATATCTGCCTGAGCTTAATCCTGTTTGGTTGCTTACGGCAGGAGCGCTCAGATTTGCACTGCCTATCAATATGTTTTTGTTTGCGGTACTTGCATTATTAAACACATCGGCAAACCCCATTATGTAGGTAAAACCGTCCGCTTTTGTTGTTCGCCTTGTTTCGGAGCCATCGGTTAAACTGACTTGCAAATAGTATCCGTCGTTTTCAAAAACAGGAGGAATCGCATAATTGCCTCTTGGTCTTATTGTGATCGTTCCGTTTCCTTTCTGCATTTCTTTTCCAAAGTTAAGCCTTATTGTTCTGTTGTCTGCAGAAACCGAACCGTTTGCTATTGATGTTCTTCCTGTAGGAATGGCATCGGGATCATTTGAGAATACCGTAATATTTGAACCTGCAGTTCTTCCAACAACCGTTTGAGGTTCCCTGCTTCTTACAACCGGAATAATCGTATTAACCTTAATGCCGTTTAAATTGTAATTTGTTGTGTATGTTGTTCCGGAAGGATTATTCTCCGGCATCGTAGCAACTGAACTTGTAAAACTCATGCCTGTACTTGGACCTTCGTTTCCAAATGTATCCCTAAGACCGCTTAGGTTCATTGCGGTTACCCTAAGACCGTTTAACATGTCTTTGCCTGTTGCGTCAGGCCAGGCGAATCTTACTGTCTGGCTTGCGTTTGCCTGCGCAATTGATGTCGCATTAAGAGTAATGGAGAATGTCGGAGAAACTCCTCCGTATGTCGCATCTGCAGTCTGCGTTAAATCCGCAAGCGTTATAGATACAACCGGAGCCGGCGTTATGCCTGTCGGCATAAACACCACATCGTTAAAATCCAGGGTAAACTCAAGGTTTGATCCCGAGTTGTAAATACTGTTAGGCTGTACCGCATTAATCGCATTTAATCTTGGGAAGTTTGCGTTTACCACAACCTCCTGCCCTACCGCATTTCCGGGATTTCCCGCTCTGTCAACATAGCGTACCAAAAGGTTGTGAGTGCCGTTGGCAAGCGAAACTGTATTGGTAAAATCAATCCATGAATTTCCGCCGTTAAGCGAATATTGTCTTGTAACAGGCCAGGGTTCCACAGCGTCTGCTGTTGCCAAATTGGGTATAACAAGACTAGGATTAAAATTAAAATTCCTCTGGTTTGAAGGAATCGCGACTCCATTCAATGTAGCAGCCTGCGCAATCGGCGTTAACGGCAACCCCGGAGGAGGTCTTCTGTCAATAAAAATTCTTACATTGGTTCCAAGCAGCGCCGAAAGGTTTTCATCACTTACCGAAGCATTTGTAACAGGGTTGTTGTAATCGTCTACAATTGTACTTACGTTTACAAGCGCAATTTGATCAAGCCGCGCCGTTAGCGATGTATTTGTGAAATTGTCAACGGGAAGCGTAAACACAAGCCCTGTCGAACCGGAAGGACGTTCGTACCCAAAAACTGTAGTATTTGTTATAACAGTCGTACTGATTGGAGTTCTCAATCTGAAACCCAATTGCGGCGTACCCGCATTCCTGATATCCTTGTCGCCAAAAAGCGCAATGGAAATCGTTTCGCCCGATTTAAAATAATATTCGGTAAATCCGTCGTTTAAAATCGGCGTTTTTCCGCTTATCGAAAGACTTGTAATTCTTGGACGAACTCCGTTAAGCTGAATGTTCTTTCCGTTGGCAGGATCCTGCAACGAATAATTCGCATTGGGCCATGTAAATCCCGTTACGTTTCCGGGAGTAAAGGCAGGATCGTTTCTTATCCTGTCGATTATTACCGTGTTGTTTAAAAGCGAGATCGGTTTGTTTAACGACGGCCTTGAAGTGCCTGTTCCGCCAAAGGAACTTGGATCATAAAAGGAAGGATTGTCAAAACCCGTTTCCAATTTTCCGATATCGTCTTCTTTCACAGTATATTCAAAAACAAGAGACAGAGTTCCAACTTCTATACATGGCAATTGTTCATACACGTATTCACCGCCCGCTTTCTGGAAACGGACATTAAGGAGAATGTTATTCAAATCTGCCTGCTGTCCCGAAAGCTGTCCGCTTGCGTTTAAAACGCCTGTATTGATAGCGCCGTCAAAATTTGCGAATAACTTTATTTTTTGATTTATGCCATAAGTTCCGCTTTCCCTGTCAGATTCTATGGACGTTAAGGTTGCGCCGCTTGTTATCGCTATTGTTCGTTGTATTTGCGCCCTGTTTCCAAGAGTGTCTGTCGCGGTAAACCTGAATACCCTTTGTGTAACTTCCGGGAACCATTCCACATAGGAAAGCGCGCGGTCTGCCTGAACAAATCCGCTTCCAAGAGAAACAGGACTGCCCGACAATGTTACATCTTCCATGGTTATGTTTTGAATCGCAATGTCACCCGACTTTTCGGCGGTTACCCAATACTTTAACTGCGTTCCTCTGGGATATGACTGGAACGGAACAGTTCTGTCTGTATCGGAGAGAATTCCTGACGCTCCTTTAAGTGTACCGAATGCCGCATTGTTAAAAACATTACGCGCTTCAATATAATTGCTTGTCATTGTGCCATCTGCAGAGTAATAGAACGGACTTGGAATCGTGGTTACTGCGCCGCCAATACCGTTTGGCATTCCTGTGACATTTGTCGGAAGATTCATGTTTCTTGCCGTAATGTCATACACTCCCAAAGAAGGAGGCGTTTTATTCGGAAGAAGTCTTATTGTTCTGAATACAGCCTTTTGCATATTGTCTATCGTGCAAAATACAAACAATTTTGTTTCGTTCTCCCTGGTCCATACGCCGCTTGCATTCTTAACCGAAAAATTCCTGTATTCGTTTCTTAAATCGTCCACACCGCCCAAAATATTAAATTGCTTTCTAAAAACCTGCTTCTGGTATCTTGTACTTACAGTAACTCCCTGTGAATTTTGCGAAGAAAGAATCTGTTCGGTTCCTTCTATAAGACCCGTACCATGCGGCATATATATGTTGGCAGAACCGTGAATTTGCGCATTTTGCGTATAGTCCGAATCGTCCAATACCCAATATTGAATGTGCTCGCTGGGCAGTTGATTTGCAGGCATATTCTGCCTGTTCGGTTCCATAGGATCCCTATGCCATCTTAGGAAATTTTCCACCTGTGCAATCAATTCCCTTTCGGCTTGTGCGGATGTTAAAAGCGAATGCGGAATCCATGCCATTCTGAATCTTTGCACGCTGTTTTGCTGCGAATTGTTTTCCCTTAATGTATAGCCGTTAATCTCGAATGTTTCTCCGTCCGCCTTTAAACGCGGGAACGTATTTTCTTCCGGGCTGTTTCCGGTTCTTGCTTGTAAAATCGGTTCATGTTCGATACCGCCCAGATGCAAACCGACTTGGTAATCGGACGCACTTGTATCAACCGTATCAAAAACAATAAGCGGCATATTGTCGTCTATTATGTTAATTTCAAAATGTCTTCCTTTCCATCTTGATCTTAACGTATCCCTGTCTCCGGTTCCCGTATGCGGAGAGATTTTTCTGTCCCGCACTATCGTAAACAACACAAACTCGCCGTAGTCGTTGTCATGGCTTCCTGTGTCCAAATTAATAAGTATATCGTCAACGTTTTTACCGTCAACTCTTTCCGTTATTAAATCTCCTCCTAAAGGATAGTTCGTGTAACGCGGATCATGTTTCCAGTTGAGAACATTGTCTCCGCTTCTCAATCTTTCATGCAGCCAATTTATCTTGTAATTGTTAAGTTCTTCCGCGGTGACTCCTACCTGCGGAATGTTCGTTCCGCCATTCGGATTGGAATCCGAAACGGGTCCGTCAATTGACACATAACCAAGCCACTGGTTTCTTGTAAGCATTCCAACATACGCATATTCAAGCTGATCGTCGTCAAAAACCTGAACCGGAATCGGCATTCTTTTATAAACAGTGTTTCCGATAATCTGATCCACAATTCCTTTTGGAATGTCGGCTTTTTCCCACATTGCAAAAAAGTCTTGCGGTTCCGTTCTTTCCATAGTTCCTTCGTTCTGACTTCTGTCAAATGCGGAAATCGATACGTAATAATAATAACGGGCTCCGTTATCATAATAATTTGTTATGTATTCGTTGCCGAACAATTCGGCGCCTTTGGCCAAAAGCTCTTCTTCCTTGATAAGCCAGAACGGCGAATAAAGAGAGCCAAGGGTTGTGTCCATATATTGGCTTATTAATGGCGTATCCATTTGCTGCGTGTCATATATGTCAAGTCTTACATTTTCTATTCTTGTTTCGTTCTCTCTCAGTTTTGCCCTAAAATTAAACCAACCGTTTTGGAACCTGTGCATGTTTTCGCGTTTTTCCGCATTCAAATCCGTTGTTTCAAGTTCGTGAAGTCCATAATAAGGTTCAAGCCAGTAAATTTTTCCGGGCGATCTTTCTATCCATGCACTTTCCACAATTGGAGGATTCAAATCTACAATGATTGTAAGATTTGCAACTGCCGCATTTCCGATTCTGTCAAACGCGACAATTTCAACCGACATTTTTTGATTGTTATGTTCTTGCGTAAAATTCAAGGCGATTTCGAAGCGATCGTTCGGCAACAAAGTCGCCCTGAACAGTTCCTCTCCGGAAATCGCATCTCTCATTATCACCTTTTCAACTGTAATATTGTCTTGCGCAGTTCCTGTTATTTTTGTCCCAAGCCTTACATGTTTTGGGTTTTCCATGGGATCAAGCGTCAAAACGGGAGGTTCCCAGTCAATCGGATCGCCAAGACCCATTGGGACATCGCATGAAAAAAACGCAAACATGCAAATTACTCCGGCAAATATAAGAAATGTTTTTCTTAATTCTAACATAACTCCTCCAAGACGATAAATTTCCAAAGCACTTTGTTAAATTATGAAAAAATAATTACTTGCAGCATCAGTGTGCCGAAGCATGACGAAAGCCAATGGCTTTCGTCATGCTGTCAATTTGCGATTAGAAAATATACAATCGCAATCCCATGATCACTTTTGGCATTACCACGGGGATATTGTTTGTAGACGCGTTAACGTCGGTCGGGACAAACCACAGTTGTCCTTCTGTAAACAAACTGAACGTTCGCAAGTATTTCCTCTTGGGTATAGTCACCCTTGGGAACTCTATCTGTAAAAGAAGAGCGCTTAACCATGTCGATTCGCCGCTTTGCGTATATCCTTCCTGAGCAACGTCAAACAGCGAGAAGTTCGCGCCGACTGCAATTGTTGCGGACAACCATTCAAAGTCGGGTCCAAGGAACGACTGGAACGGAAGCGAATAAATGCTCGCAAGAAGCTTGATTGCAATAACATGTCCGCCGTAGCGAATCGGCGGCGTTCCGCCAAGAGCGCTCCATGTTTCCTCATTTTGGAATCCGTATTGGAACTGAATCTTTACGTTGTCGTCAAAGAAGCTGAGTCCGATACCGAAGTCCATGTATGTCGCGCCGCCTGCGAAGAATGTCGGGAAGAAATCGGGAGCTGCCTGTCTAAGGAAAGGCGGAATAACCGATTCAAAATACAAGCCTTGCAGGAAACCGGGAACTTCATAAGCATTCTTGTCGCCGATGCGCAAGTGATAGGTAAGGCTTACAAGTTCGACATCGTCTGTCGCGGATGCGGAGAAAACAATTTCCGTGTTGTATCTGCCGCCGATTTCGGGCGTTATCAACTTGACAACAGGATTTGTCTTGTCCACCTGTACAAGCATTCTTGTAACCGCAATGGAACCGTCCTTGAATGTGGAACGCACGATAATGTAGTGCATGCCCTCTGTCATGTCGCCTGTTTCCAGCCTGTAGCGGTAGTCGACATCCCTGGACTGCCTTCCCTGTGTCTTTGTAAACGTTCTGCCGTTGTCAAAGCTAATCTCGGTATAATCAAGGGAGCGAAGCAGAAGTTCCGCCCTTCTTTCGCGCGATGTCGCCCTGTCGGCAAGCTCGGCTTCCTCTTCTTCGCTCAGCGAATAACCGGATCTTCCGTAAAGGTAAGGCCTGTCATACGCAAAATCGCCGAACGTAAAGCTGTCGATTGTAACCCACGGGCCTGCAGGCTGATAGTCGATGTTGTATGCCCTGGACGATACGACAGGACCGCCGCCAAAGTTGCTGAAAACCGTTATGACATTGTTTCCGCCCTGCAGGAATTCCGAGTTAAGACCGAAACGGAAATATCCGTTGTCGTCCACTTCCGTGGACTGAACATCGGTTCCGTTGATTCTGATGGTAACATTCTGCGCAAGGTTTGCACCTCCCGCAAAACCGTAAAGGTTGAATTCTCCGCTTACTTCCTCGTTTTCAAGCGGATACAAAATCTCCACAAAGTTTCTGTAAGTGGTTCTTGCAAGTTCGAAGTTTCTGGATGTGCGCGTAACATTGCCCGCCCTGTCCGTGGCGATAACGGCGATGTTATACTGTCCGTCGACCTGACCCGACAAGTCCAAAGTTTCCCTTATGATCATGTTGGGAGGAAGGTCGCGGTTTCTTAAAGGAGCCGCAATTGTCTGACCGTCAAGACCGCGAAGCTGAATGTTTACGGTTCTGAGGTTTGGATCAATCGCCCTTCCCTGTATTGTAATTTGTCCAACCGACATCGAACCGTCGCCCGGGCTGTCAAGAGTGACATCGGGAGCCGTGTTGTCGATATTTATCATGCTGGCATAAGTTGCGGGAACGCTGTAATTGTCCGTTACGCGAATAAACACGACATGGGCGCCGTCCTTTATGACGCGTGTGTTCATCTGATACGTCCAGTTTACGTTTTCCGTCGGAGTTCCAAAGTTGCCTCTAACGGGATTGTAGGTATTGCCGTTGTCAAAAGAAAGGGCAACTTCCCTGATTCCGTTCCTGTCGGAAGAAGTTCCGCGAATTTCGATTGTGTCGCGAAGAACCGTGTCGTATGCGGGGAATGTAACAGCCGCTGCGGGCTCGGAAAGCGAAACGCGGAAATTCCTGACAACAGGCGCGCTTCTTACGCCGTAAATGTCTTCTGCAATTACGGTAATGGAATGATCGTTGTCTGTCATCGAAGAAAGCGGAACGGGAATGCTAAAGCCGTTTTGGGCGTCGATTGTTTCCCATCTTCCGTTGTCTATTCTGTATTGCAAATTCTTGATTCCGTCGTCGTCAAACATGACGCCCGAAATTATGAAGTCCGAGGTGATAACTTCGTTTTCCACGGGGAGAATAACCTGAACAACAGGAATGTCCATCTGCTGATCGATTGTAAATCCGTAGGACGAAATCTCGGAAGTGTTGCCCGCCTTGTCCGTAAAGACAAAACGCATATTGTTGTCAAGCGGCATTTCAATCGAGTCCATCAGCACTTCGAAAAAGCGCGGTCTGTAGTTCTCGAAAAATTCGTCGTCGTTGAAAATAATTCTGGAAATTGCGGGAGCTCCCGTTCTTGCCGGTCTTGAATACGTTATTGTGTTTAACGTGCCAAGTTCCTCGATGGTAAAGCCCATGCGGATTGTGCCGTTAACTTTTGTCCCTTCGTTGGGCGCAACAAGCGCAGCCTGGGGAGCCTGTGTGTCTTTTTGCACTGCAAAGTTCGCCATGGAAATTTTGCCCGAGTCGCTTACAGCCCTTATCAAAATGCATACGGAGCCGTCTTCGGCATTGGTCAAATCCACAGTTTTGGCGTAATCGGTGTTCATTCCCGCCCTGAGAGCCGTTGTTTCCGCCGGGGTAAGGAAATTCATCCATGTTGTTCCCATATCGACAGAATATTCAACGGCGCGAACCCTGATACGCGAAGAAACATTGAACCTGACGGGCACGCTTGTCCTTACCCATGCATTTGGCGTAACGTTTACAAGCGAAACAATCGGGCCGTTAAAATCGGCGATTATTCTGACAGGCGGCAGATTCTGCGCTCCTTCGCCTGTTTGAATCCTGAAAGTCAAAGGACCGTGTTCGCCTTCGGCAAGCGCCGTGACAATCACTTGTCCCTGTGCGTTCACTTCCGCGTTGATGTAATTGGAGCCGGTTCCGGAAACGGTAACGCCTTCAATCAATTGCGAACTAATACCCATAAGGATCTCTTCCTGAGAACCCAAAACAAGGCGTCCGTCGTCAAGGGCTTTTTCCCTTACCCATGAAAATTCAAATCCCGGATCCACTCCGTCCGAAAGCCTGTTTACAAAAATGTATTCGTCATAGGCAGTTTCCCTGTTCTGCCGATCCACCGCCTTTAATTGAATCCTGTTAAGGCCCGTGGAAAGATTGTCGGGAACCGCAACGCTTGCGGTAAAAACATTTCCCGATCCTGCAAGTCTTACAGGAATTGCCGCACCCTGTCCGAAAGAGACAGTTGCGCTTGCGGGAGCGGCAGAAGCGCGAACTTCGATCTGCATGGTAACCCTTTCAACGCCTGTTTGCGCGCCGGTTCTCGCATTTATAATCGGAACGGGTTTTAGGGTCATGCCCGTGCGGAAAATATCCGCAGGTCTTGAACCCGCAGTAAAAGATCTTACACTTAATACCGGAGGAGGCGGAGGAACGACAAGATTTCGTATGACGATTTTGTCGCCTTCAACGCCTGTTATGTCTTTTGCCCAAACTTCAAGAACATTATTGCCTTCGGGCATTGTCGGTATCAAAAACTGGAAATTTCCGGTTGCGGGAATTTCCGTCGCAACGCCAGAGTTTATCGCGTAAAAAACGGAAGCCACGCCGTCATCGTCGCGCGCGGTTCCCTTGACAACCAGATCGTTTGCGCCGATTGTCCCGGAAACGGGAGTTGTCAGCGTAACTACCGGTTTGTCGGCAATTTGATCCACCCTGTATCTTCTTTTCGCGGTCGTAACGTTACCCGAAACATCTTCCGCGCGGATTTCTATGTCTATTGCATTTACCCTTTGCTGTCCCCTTAAATCCACATTTGCCGACCACCATTGATTTCCCGGCAAAAGCTCAAACGTGCCTTCGCCGAACGTGCCTGCTTTCCATGTAACGGATTTAAGTCCGACAGGGTGCGATGCGAAACCGGCGATGCTGAACAGGCCGTTAACAACAGTGTCTGCGGGAGGATGAACAATACCCACTTCGGGACCCGTATTGTTGACAAACAAAAGGTGAGCCGCAGTTCCGACAGAACCGCAATTGTCGGTCGATTGGAACCAGATAACGGCAGGACCGTCTTCCAGAGTTCTTGTATTGATGCTTACATCCCATGAATATTCGCCCGTTCTTCTGTCTTGCGTCGGACGCACGGCAGTGTATCTTGCGCCGTTATCTGTCGAATAGGCAAAACCCCTTATTCCGTTACCGTCGTTTGTGGTGCCTCTCATTCTTATGTTACCCGAAACAAGAGCGCCGACATCGTGACTAAGAATTGCAATGTCCGGTTTTTTTCTGTCCAAAACAAAAGTGATTACGGCTTTTCTGTGTTTGTTTGCGTTAACGATCGAGCCGTTGGGGAATGTGGCGGCCATGCCGGAAAGACCCGTAATGTCCGTAGCCCATGCGGTAATTGTATAGAAACCGTCTGTCCATATTTCTCCGTTTTTGGTATCCAGGAAATACGACCAGTAATCTTTGCCGTTTGCATCGGAGCGGACGATTTCCTCTCCCCTGCCGTCCTGACCGCGGGTAATGACAAATTCAACCCTGTCAATGCCGTCGTCGTCAACGGCGATACCGACTATGTTCAAATTGCCCTGAACGCGCATTCCGGGCATCGGATTTATAAAGCTGACCTGGGGAAGATCGGAATAAGGATCTATGGTTATATTGTCGGGACCCGCACGGGAGGTATTCCCGGCTCTGTCCGTAGCTTCCAGGTAATAGTTCCACCTGCCGGGTTTTCTTTCGGAGGTATCGATCGTGTCGGTAAAACCCGACGGATCGCCCGCTTCAAGGGAGACATTGCCTTCCCTGTTACCGCCCGCCCAAACGATTCCCGAGCATAAAAATACCAACAAAATTGTGAAAATCGCCAGTCTTTTCGCCATAATACCCCCTTTAATCATGTCCGTGCACAAAAAAAGGCCTGAAAAAAAGGTAAAGACATGATTTACAAAAAATTGTAAACAATATATAGTATATTATAATACGCAAGCCTATATTTTGCAAGAAAAATTTAAAAAAAAAGGAGAAAAAATGTCAGCAATTTCAACAATAAAGGGGCGATCTTTGGTCGAACCTGAGGATTTTACCCTCGACGAAATGGAAAATTTATTTCAACTGGCCGAGAAAATCGAGAAAAACGACAAATTCCTTCGCGACAGCTGTCACGGGAAGCTTTTGGCCACTCTTTTCTTTGAGCCAAGTACCCGTACACGCCTTAGTTTTGAGGCTGCCATGCTCCGTTTGGGCGGAAATTGCCTTGGATTCGCAGATTCCACTTCAAGTTCGGCAGCAAAAGGCGAAAGTTTGGCTGATACAGTGCGTATGGCAGCCAGTTATGCCGATGCAATCGTCATGCGCAACCCAAAAGAGGGTGCCGCTTTGCTTGCTTCGCGATATTCGTCGGTTCCGGTAATAAATGCCGGAGACGGCGGACATCATCATCCAACCCAAACCCTGACCGATCTTTTGACAATCAGGCGGCTGCGCGAAAAAATAGGCAATTTTACAATCGGTTTTTGCGGCGACCTGAAGTTCGGACGCACAGTTCACTCGCTTGCAAAGGCTTTAACTCGCTATAAGAATATAAAAATGATATTTATTTCGCCCAAAGAGCTGATTTTGCCCGAATATATCAAAAGCATCATGAAAAAGCAGAACATCGACTTTGAGGAACGCGAAAATCTCGAATCGAGCATGAAAGAGCTTGATGTTCTTTACATGACGCGAGTTCAGAAAGAACGTTTCTTCAACGAAGACGATTACATAAGGTTAAAGGACATTTATGTCCTGAACAGCGAAAAAATGACGCTTGGAAAGGAAAAACTCATCGTATTGCATCCTCTGCCCAGAGTCAACGAAATCTCGGTGGAGATTGACAACGATCCGCGCGCCGCCTATTTCGCGCAAGCCAAATACGGAATGTACGTACGAATGGCATTATTGTCATCGATTCTGGGGGTAGCTTAACTTGGAAAAGAGGGTCCACGGATTAGCACGGATTAACACTAAGGTTTTTCCTCCCTCTCTCCTCTTCCTTCGTGAAAATCCGTGTAAATTAGTGGATAATAATATAAATTTTAGGAGAAAAAATGTTAAATATTGACGAGATAAAAGACGGTATTGTAATAGACCATATCAAATCGGGGCTCGGGATACGCATTTATAATTGGCTTGGGCTTGACAAAATGCCCTACACGATTGCATTTGTCGCAAATGCCAATTCTTCGTCAAGCGGAAAAAAGGACATAATAAAAATTGACAATACGATATCTATCAATCTTGACGCACTTGGTCTTATAGACCCGAACATAACGGTAAACATAATTAAAAACGAAAAAGTAAAAGAAAAGATAAAACTGCAGCTCCCCGAAAAGGTGGAAAACGTGCTAATCTGCAAAAATCCGCGCTGCATAAGCTCGACAGAAAAATATTTAACCCATGTTTTTCATCTTGAAGACGCGAATTTAAGAACATACAGATGCGAATACTGCGATGAAATAATCGGCGCCGGAGATTTTAAATGAACTTGGTACATTTGGTCCACGGATTAGCACGGATTAACACTAAGGCGAAGAAGGTCCACGGATTAGCACGGATTAACACTAAGGTTATTCGTGAAAATCCGTGTAAATTAGTGGACAATGGAATTTTGTTTATAATGGTTCGAGGAGAAAATAATGCTAAATATTGACAGGTTATATGAAAATGTTGCGCAAAAGGGGCATGTATGCGTCGGGCTTGATACGTGCATCGATTATGTGCCTGATGCGGAAAGGCAAAAATACGCAAACGACGCGCAGGCGGTATTGGCTTTTAACAAGGCGCTGATCGACGAAACGCACGATGTGTGCGCCTGCTTTAAGGTGCAAATTGCTTATTACGAAGAAATGGGTGTGCAGGGACTTGTCACATACGCAAAAACACTTGAACATATCCGCAGCAAAGGAGCCCTTGCCATTGCGGATATAAAACGCGGCGATATTGCCGACACTGCCCTGCGTTATGCAAAAGCTCATTTTACAGGCGAGTTTGCCGCAGATTTTGTAACATTAACGCCGTATCTTGGTTTGGATTCATTGGATCCGTGGCTTAAGGAAGCCAAGGCTCACGATAAGGGCGCGTTTGTGCTAATGAGAACAAGTAACCCCGGTTACAAGGATTTCCAGTCATTAAACGTTGACAATCGTTGTCTTTATAATGTTGTGGGTGAGCGAATGTCGGCATTGGCGCAGCAGTACATGGGGAAAAACGGGTATGGAATGTTCGGCGTTGTGGTCGGCTGTACAGAAACCGATGAGGCTGCGAGAATCAGGGCGGAAAACCCCGGGCTTTTTTTCCTGATCCCCGGTTACGGGGCGCAGGGAGGCAGCGCGCAAAACGCGGCTTTATTGCTGCGTGACAATAACGGCGGGGTTGTAAATGCCTCACGTTCCATAATAACTGCATGGAGAAATGAAGAAAAAGATGCCGATAATATAATAGCCGCAAAAGCCGCAAGATGTGCTACAATAAGGATGCGGGATGAAATACTGGAGGCTCTAAGGAAATGATTAACGGTGTTGAGTGCGAGCTTGTAAGCAAAACATCCATCAATGACGAATATTTTATTCTTCAATTTAATTGGGAACATACAGCTCCAAAAGCCGGTCAGTTTTTTATGTTGCGCCAATTGCGCTCATCTGTTTTTCTGCCGCGTCCCATAAGCATTTTTGAATTCAATGCAGAACAAAAAATATTGAAATTTTTAATCGTAAAACGAGGCGCCGGCACCATCGAATTTTCGCAGTTGTATACAGGCGAAAAGGTTCTTTTGATAGGCCCTCTTGGCAACACTTGGGATACATATTTGCCGGAGCTTGGAAGAGCCGCATTGGTCTCGGGAAGCGCAGGCATCGCTCCATTTTCCGCATTGATAAACGAACAGCCGAATTATCATTTTCAGGTTTACGCAGGATTCAGGCAGGGTTTTCGCGAAAAGGAAGTTGAAGATCAAATATTGGGTCATGCAACCAGAGCCAGAAAAGTTATCGTGGCAGCCGAAGACGGCAGAAACGCATTGATTGGAAAAGTTGTGGATTTTATTGTAGAGCCTGAAAACTTTGACGTAATTTTCGGATGCGGACCCATACCGATGTTAAAGGCGCTAAAAATAAAATGCGAAGCAAAAGGAATCCCCTGCTATCTTTCTTTGGAAAGCCGTTTTGCATGTGGCGTCGGCGTTTGCCACGGCTGCACAGTTCACACAATCAGCGGCAACAAACGCTGCTGCAAGGAAGGCCCGATCTTTCCGTCAACAGAGGTAAAATTCGATGAATGAATTTAATGTCAATACAAGTGTGGAAATCGCGGGCGTTAAATTCAGAAACCCTGTAATTGCGGCATCCGGCACTTTCGGAAACGGAAGCGAATATTCAAGTCTTTTTGACGTATCGCTGCTTGGCGGAATCTGCACAAAAGGCTTGACGATGGTTCCGCGCAAAGGCAACAAGGGCATTCGCATCTGGGAAACGCCTGCAGGACTTTTAAATTCTGTAGGACTTGAAAATATCGGCATCAACAATTTTTTGGAATACGAACTTCCCGATTTGCGCAGCAAGGGTCCTGTAATAATTGCAAACCTTTCCGGGGCGGAATCCAACGAATACGTTGCAGGGGCGGAACTTTTGGACAAATCTTCCATCGATATAATCGAACTGAACATTTCATGCCCCAATGTAAAGGTAGGCGGAATGGCTTTCGGTTTGGATCCCGGAACTGCGGCGGCATTGGTTTCCGCAGTCAGGCGCGTTTGCCGCTCAAAACCGCTCATGGTAAAACTTTCACCTAACGCTCCCAATTTGAAAATGGTTGCACTCTCCTGCGCCAAAGCGGGCGCGGACGCTCTTTCGCTTATTAATACGATAAAGGCAATGGCGATTGATACCGTTAACAAAAAACCGGTTTTCGAAAACATAACGGCGGGGCTCTCGGGTCCTGCGGTAAGACCCATTGCCCTTCGCATGGTGTGGGAAATGTTGGATGCCTTGGAAGACGAAAAATTAAAGATACCGGTTGTCGGCATGGGCGGAATCTCCAATGCGAATGACACGATTGAATTCCTTATGGCGGGAGCAACCGCCGTACAGATTGGCTCCGCAACATTCAGAAACCCCAACACAATGCTTGAGATCATTGACGGATTGCAAAGATACATGGTGCTTAACAGGGTAAACAGTTTGTCCGAATTGTCGATTAGGGGCAAGTACAGGAGTCATTAATGGAAAAGGTAATCGATCTTTTGCGCAAATCGGGAGCAATGCTTGAGGGACATTTTCTTTTAAGCTCCGGCAGGCACTCCGACAGATATTTCCAATGCGCAAAACTTCTGCAGCATCCGCAAAAAGCAAAAGAAGCTTTTGAAACCTGCATTCAAAAAATAAAAGACGACGTTAAAAACGGAAAAATAAAAATCGATATCGTGGTTGGTCCTGCAATGGGCGGAATTATTGCTGCATACGAAGTTGCACGCCAGCTTGGTTTAAGCGCGATTTTTACAGAACGTGATGACAATGGCATAATGACATTACGCCGCGGCTTTGAACTTGAGAAAGGACAAAATGTATTAATAGTGGAAGACGTTGTAACAACCGGAAAATCTTCGCTTGAATGCGCCAAGACGCTGGAAGAAACGGGCGCAAAAGTAACCGCGCTTTCCTGTGTTGTAGATCGCCGCGCAGAAGGCACAGAAGAAATGCCGTGGCCATTTTATCCTGCGGTAAAATTACAGGCAGGCAACTGGGATGTATCGGAATGCGACTTGTGCAAAAAGGGAATCCCTGCCGTCAAACCCGGCTCAAGAAAAATTTAAGAATAGGGTACACAAATTACCACGGAGAAGAAGGTCCACGGATTGCCACGGATTAACACTAAAATTTTTTTTCTTCTCTCCTCTTTATTCGTGAAAATCCGTGTAAATTAGTGGATAATGGTATTGATTAATGAAAACATGTTTATACACAGTTGTTTACGAAAACGAGGATTTTATTGCTGTCAATAAGGCATCGGGGGTTTCTGTCGGCGGGGATCGCTGGGATGAATCAAAAGAAAGACTTGATAAATTAATAGAACGCGATTTGCAAATACCAAAAGTTTTTACCGTACACAGAATCGACAAGGAGACATCGGGTCTTGTTGTGTTCGCAAAAAACAAGGAAAAGCACCGCGCTTTAAGCATGGCATTTGAAAACCGCAAGGTTTCCAAGTTATATATCGCAATTGTTCATGGGCGTCCTTCATGGGAAGAAACTTCATGCGATTTGGCGCTTGTTCCAAACGGCAACAAAAAGCACATGACCATTATCGATAAATTCAGGGGAAAAGAATCATTAACCCACTTTAAACTTATGGTTAACATAACTCATTACAGCGTTTTGGAAGCAAGACCCGAAACAGGCAGGATTCATCAGATAAGGGTACATGCCGCAGCCCTTGGTCATTCTGTGGTTTGCGATGAATTATACGGAAAGCTTTCCCCTGTTAAACTTTCGTCATTTAAACGCGGCTGGAGAGGCGACCCTCATGAGGAGCGCCCTCTTTTATCACGTTTGGGGCTTCACGCACAGGAACTCATTTTACCTGACGGACAGATTCTGACAGCGCCATTACCTAAAGACATGTCAAGCCTAATCAAGCAAATGGAAAAAAGATAGGGAAGAAAAGGTAACTGCTTTCGTTACAGAAAGGCATGGGTGCCAAACCCTACCGGGAGCTGTTGGCTCTGGCATTTACGGGCGCACTGCTCATGCTGAAGCATTCGCGCATTTACAATCTCATTGACTTTTATTTAGCGCCACGCCTTGCTAATTTATCT
>JGI24694J35173_10000099_pt1 | contig 73613 bp, 62 predicted proteins | sample TergutCo191P1_FD_35173 | JGI IMG/M metagenome (IMG submission 35173) | reverse complement strand
CCTGAAAGCAAAAAAGCGGCTGATGAAACCCCGGCAGAAGTGGCGAAGCCTCCGGCAGCAAGCGAGAGCCCCCCCCCTGTTGTTGAAGCGGAACCCGCAGCAGCGCCTACGCCACCCCAGCCAAAAAAGCCGGACAAACCTTTCATGCCCCACAGAGTCCCGCAAAAGCGCGTCGTTGACACGTCAGGCGCAACGATAAACCTAGACAAATATGATGAGCGCATAGACAACCTTGTCCCCGAGCGCACCGAAAACATGAAGCGCGGTAAGGAAAAGATTGTCAAAAAAGGTCAGCCAAAGCACCATCCGCAAACAATGGCATCAGGGGCAAAGCGCCGACAGGAAGAGCGGGACAGAATGCACAGGCTCCAGTTGGAGGTCGCCAAGAAAGCCCCGCTAAGGGTTATGATACCCGAATCCATCAGTGTCGGGGAGCTTGCCTCCAGAATGAAAAAGACAGGCGCAGAGGTCGTGCGCCAACTTATAAAATTGGGCGTCATGGCTTCCCTATCCGACATCATAGACCACGACACAGCGGCGCTGGTCGCTATCGAGCTCGGCTGCAAGGTTGAGATGGAGGTCGTCGTGACTATAGAGGAGCGCCTCATAGACGATAGCGACGACAAAGAGGAAGATCTCTTGCCGCGCGCCCCGGTTGTAGTCGTGATGGGCCATGTCGACCACGGCAAGACCTCACTGCTTGACCGAATTCGCAAGGAAAGCGTCGCCGAGGGCGAAGCAGGCGGCATCACGCAGCACATCGGCGCCTATCAAACGCAAATACATGGCAACCCCATAACATTCCTTGACACACCCGGCCACGAAGCCTTTACCGCCATGCGCGCGCGCGGCGCAAGCGTGACGGATATTGCGATATTGATTATCGCCGCCGACGATGGCATAATGCCGCAAACAGTCGAGTCGATAAATCACGCTAAAGCTGCAAGCATCCCGATTATTGTCGCAATTAACAAAATGGACGTCACGGGCGCAAACCCCGACAAAATCAAGCAGCAGCTCACGGAATACGATCTTGTCCCAGAAGAGTGGGGTGGGGAAACCATAGTCTGCCCTATCTCAGCCAAAAGCGGCGAAGGCATAGACAATCTCCTTGAAATGATAATCCTCACCGCCGAAATACAAGAGCTGCGGGCAAACCCAAGCAGGCTGGCTCGCGGAACCGTTATCGAAGCTCGCCTAGACAAGGGGCGAGGCCCGCTTATGACCGTCCTAGTCCAAAACGGAACGCTGAGCCTCGGCGACACCATCATAGCAGGCTCGGCAGTTGGAAACGTGCGCGTCATGGTTACCGAGCAGGGCGAAAGAGTAAAAAGCGCCGGGCCTTCATTGCCTGTTGAGATATCGGGCATGTCTGAGGTACCTGCTGCAGGCGACCTATTTAACGTAGTCACAGACGAGCGCATGGCCAAAGACCTCGCCGCACAGCGAAAGTCGGAGAAAAAAGGCGCGCTTGCCCCTGTCGTTAAGGTTTCACTCGAAGACCTCTTCTCAAAGATAAAGCAAGGAGAACTAAAGGATCTCAATATTATAGTCAAAGCAGACGTGCAGGGCAGCGCCGAGGCCATAAAGGCATCGCTCGAAAAGCTGACCAACGAGGAAGTCCGCGTGCGTGTGATACATTCCGCAGTCGGCGCAATAAGCGAGTCGGACATCATGCTTGCCTCCACAAGCGGCGCAATTATTGTAGGTTTTAACGTGCGCCCGGATAATGCTGCTAGGGACAGCGCTATGCGCAGCAATGTAGATATGCGCATGTACAGGGTCATTTACGAATGTATCAACGAAATCGAGCTGGCCATGAAGGGCATGCTTGCACCGAAATTCCAAGAGGTCGTCTATGGTCACGCCGAAGTCAGACAGCTTTATAAGGCTTCTGCAGTCGGCACTATATGCGGCTGCTATGTCCAAAGCGGCAAGATTATCCGAAATAGCTCCGTCCGCCTAGTCAGGGATGGGATAGTCGTCCACGAAGGCGCCCTCGCATCGCTGCGCCGTTTCAAAGACGACGTGAAAGAGGTCGCAACAAGCTACGAATGCGGCATAGCGCTCGAAAAATTCAACGACATAAAAGAGGGCGACATCATAGAATGCTTCGCTATGGAGCAGATAGAAATAGTCTAGGGGGGGCTGGAGTGTGGTTTCCAATAAGCTGCAAAGAATAAATGAAGACATCCAGCGTGTGCTGTCTACACATTTGAGGAGCATCAAAGATCCGCGCGTCAAGCAGGGCATGATTAGCATCACAGCAGTGAGCACGACTGGCGATTTGCGCCATGCGAAAATATATTTGAGCGTGTACGGCCTTGAGTCGGAAAACGAGCTGATGAAAGGTCTAAAGTCAGCGTCGGGATATCTTCGCCATGAGCTCGGACAATCGCTCAATTTAAGATTTACCCCCGAGCTGCAATTTGAGCTGGACAAATCCATCGAGCATGGGGCACGGATAAGCCACATCCTAAGTGACTTAGAGATTCCAGACAACGCAGGGGACGAGGATGTTAGATGAGCAAATCAATTACAGCCGCTGAAACGGCAAAATGGTTAAAAGAGCGAGATAATTTCCTAATACTCACGCATCGGCGCCCCGATGGCGACACTGTCGGCTCTGCCGGCGCACTTGCGCAGGGCCTCAGGGAAGTTGGCAAGACCGCCTATGTCTTGCGCAATCCTGAAATAACCCCCCGTTATGCGCCGTTTGTTGAAGATTATGCCGCTCCGGACGGATTTGAGCAAGAGCACACCTTGATTGTAGATACAGCCTCATATAAGCTATTCCCTAAAGATAGCGACAAATATGTCGGCAATATTTCGCTCAGCATCGACCACCACCCATCGAACACAATGTATGCGGAGCTCACTTGCCTCGACCCAACCACTGCCTCGTGCGGCGAAATAATCTATGAAATTCTGATTGAACTTGCAGGCAAAATCAGCGCCAAGAGTGCCGGGTGCCTATATTTGGCCGTCTCTACCGACACAGGCTGCTTTTCGTTCGCAAACACAACGGCAAACACGCTGCGGGTCGCCTCGCTCACAGTTGAAGCAGGTGCGCCGCACATAAAGTTAAACCGCAAGCTATTTCGAACAAAATCGCACGCCCGGGTCAAAATCGAAGGAATGATATATGCCGGAATGGAATTTCACTTCGGCGGAAAAGTGGCAATTGCGTCTGTATCGCACGAAATGATGAGCTTGGCGCAAGCCAATGACGACGACGTTGACGACATCGCATCGCTGCCTGGCTCAATTGAAGGCGTTCAGGCGGGAATAACGATAAGCGAGCTTAGCTCGACAAATGACTGCAAGATATCTGTCAGGTCGTCACCGTCGGTGGACGCCAACGCCATTGCAGCACGTTTTGGCGGCGGAGGCCACGCAATGGCATCCGGGTTTTCCTTGGGCAAACCCATTCAAGAAGTCAAAGAAGATCTGCTTGAGGTGCTAAAGGATTTTTTCTAGGCGGACAAAGCTTTATGAACGGAATTCTCATAGTTGACAAGCCCACTGACTGGACATCGCACGATGTAGTCTCCAAACTGCGAAGCGCCTTGAAAATAAAGCGCATCGGCCACGGCGGCACGCTTGACCCAATGGCTACGGGAGTGTTGCCCGTGTTCGTCGGTCGTGCGACCAGAGCCGCAGAATTTTGCGAAAACGCCGAAAAGGAATACATAGCCGGCCTAAGGCTCGGCATTGTCACCGATACGCAGGATATAACCGGTCAGACGCTCAGCGAAGGAGCAAGGAACGTTGCTGCCGAAGAGCTAAGCGCGGCGCTGGAATCTTTCAAGGGCGCACAAAAACAAATTCCGCCCATGTATTCAGCAATAAAAAGAAACGGCAAAAAACTTTATGAGCTCGCCCGCAGGGGCATTGAGGTAGAGCGCCCTGCCAGGGATGTTTTTATATCCGCAATTGAAATGTGCGGAAGCAGCGGCAATGACTATCTTCTGCGGGTTGTTTGCTCAAAAGGCACATACATCCGGACAATCTGCCACGACATCGGTGCAAAGCTGGGAACAGGCGCAGCAATGTCGTCACTCCGGCGGACAAGGGCAGGCGCATTCAAAATTGAAGAGGCGCGTACTCTGCACGATATACTGGGCAGCATAGCCAGGGGCGATATATCAAAGCTCCTGCAGCCGATCGACTTGCTCTTTTCGGAACATCAGGAAACAGTGCTGACCGAGCATGACGCTGAAAAAGTAAGAAACGGGGCGGTTTTCAAAGCAAATTTAGGCGATAACCATTACAGGTTCTATGGACCTTCCGGCGAGTTCTTAGCCCTCGGTGAGGTCGTCGGCGGAGCGGGGCGGGCCATTAAGAGTTTTTTCGACCCTCGATAAGGTGAACACATATGACAGACAAAAAACGAGCAATAGCACTAGGCTTTTTCGATGGAATGCATATAGGGCACTCGTCCCTGATTTGGCATGTCCTCGACATAAGCGAAAAAAACAGCCTAACGCCATCCATAATCACTTTCGATACGCATCCACGAAGCTTCCTGCGCACCGAAGCTATTTCGCTGATCAACTCGCCGGAGGACAGGGCGGGCCTTATACATCGAGTCTTTGATATAGATGACATAATTTTCCTGCATTTTGACAAAGCCACAGCCGAGATGCCGTGGTGCGAATTTGTAGACCACCTGGTTTGCGAGTTCGGCGCACAGCATCTAGTTGCTGGCTTCGACTTCAAATTCGGCAGGGGCGGCGAAGGCAACAGCAAGCTTCTAAAGCAAAAATGCAGCGAGCTATGCATAGGCTGCAGCATTCTCCCTGAAGTAAAACTTGACAACGTGCCCGGCAGCTCAACATACGTCCGCGAGTTGCTAACGTCCGGAGATATGGAGCGGGCAAATGCGTTCTTAGGCCACCCACATGTCCTTACCGACGTAGTGCACTATGGATACAGGCTTGGCAGAAAGCTGGGCACGCCGACAATAAACATGTGCTTTCAGCAAGGTGTTCTGATCCCGGCTTTTGGGGTGTACGCAACCAAGGTCTATCTAGACGATGGCAGCGAGCATATTGGCGTAACAAACATAGGAACTCGCCCCACGGTAGACGATTCCTCCCATGTCACTGCGGAGACCCACATCCTAAATTTCAGGGGTAATCTCTACGGCCGCCAAGTGCGGATAGAGTTCTATAGCCGCATACGCCCGGAAATCAAATTTGAAGGCATAGAGCAGCTAAAAGCGCAAATTCAAAAAGACTGCGACTCCACAACTAGGTATTTTTCAAAAAAAGGCTTGTAATCAAGCAAGCGCTGTGCTAGAATGACTATCGCTGAAAACGTCGGGGTGTGGCGCAGTTGGTAGCGTGCTTGACTGGGGGTCAAGAGGCCGCAGGTTCAAGTCCTGTCACTCCGACCAGCCATAAGTCTGTAACCGCAGTGGTTGCAGACTTCTTTTTGTGTTCAAAAGGGTATTAACTCATACACAGTAAAAAAAGATAACCTGATTGGACAAGCTACGTTCAAGAAAATCAAAGATGGTGGCGATATTGATACTCGCACAATCTCCAAACTCTGCGCCCTGTTAGACTGCCAGCCCGGCGACATCATGGAGTATGTGCCGGAAGATGGGGAGGGTAATCAGTAACATAAATGTTACATAAACTACTTGATTAATCCGTACATTAATTGACCGCCAACTATACTACGACAGTATTTTAAACAGTTTATCGACTGAAAAGCCTGTGCCACGTTGGTATCTTGCGCTGAGCGAAGATAATATTATCGGCTGTTACGGCTTGATTGATAACGATTTTATGGTCAGAACAGATTTATGCCCTTGGTTGTGTGCATTATACATTGAACCTACAGAAAGAGGAAAGCAGCTTGGCGAAAAATTGTTGATACACAGCCGCTGTGAAGCCGCTCATTTAGGCTTTGGAAAACTGTATCTCAACACCGACCATATTGGTTATTACGAAAAATACGACTGGCGTTATTTAGGTGATTTTGCCCATCAAGACGGTTCCGATGCGAGAGTGTACGAAGTGGATGCTGTATTTTGCTGATAAGTTGAAAAGCTGGTGTTCTTTGACTTTGTTCAAAAAACAAGACCCAAACAATATCAGGGATATATTTGACTTTAGTCAACTTTGTAATATAATCAGCAGGGTTATGGGGTAGCAAATCCATTTCAGCCAGGCAATAAGTGCCGTTGATGCGGTTTGACATGCCCCATTATTTTCGATACCGGAGCATCAATGACCGTTGTTGATATCAAAACACTACATAGGGCCGGGTATTCGACTCACCCTATTTGAAAATTCTTAACCCAAACGACAGTTGCTGACAATAAAGCAAGTGCTTTTAGCTACTATTCGCCAACTTGTTGTCTATAACATTATTAAAATTTCGGGAGGACAAGTCCCTTGTGTGGCACGGAGGGATGAGATGGAGTTTTGTGAGGCTGTGGGAGCGGCGCAGGTATAGGTGAAGTAGACTGGCAACGTGACGTTATCTGGAGCGTTATCGTTTACTTTGCTATCGTATCCATGCTATAATCACTATCGAAAGGTTGGTGGCGTGTAAGTGGGAAAAGTAATATTAGTTTGTGGCAAAATTGGTTCAGGTAAGACCACATACGCTAATGCGCTCGCAGAGAAATATAACGCTGTTATCTTCGCCCATGACGAGATTATGCTCGGATTATTTGGAGCAGAATTGTACGAAAATGACAAGGAACAATTCTTTAAATATGCACCATGGGTAGAAGAGTATGTTAAACGAAAATCAGGCGAATCAGCTAAAGCAGGTGCAACCGCTATCTGTGCTAATGGTTTTTGGTCACGGGCGGAGCGTGATGAGTTGCGTAAGTTCTATACAGATATGGGTATCTCCTGCGAACTTCATTACATAGATACACCTGAAGAACAGCGGCATAAGTATATTCAAAAACGAAATGATGAGATTCGAGGTGGTGATTTGGGTTATATTTTTACTGACGATAGCGACATCAATCATTATTTTGAAGTGCCCGATGAAGATGAAATAACTGTTAGAGTTACTTTTGAACGCAAAAGTAGTTAGTCAAATAAATTACAGATTGAGGAAATAATGAGAAAACTAAACCTTAAAAAAGTGGCAGATGAAATAGTAAAATAGATAAAGGTTTTCAGGTTGCTTTTGATATAGCTTGGGGTGCATTCGTCTCCGGCTCAATAGATTGGTGAGGGAGGGGGGAAAGGAACTAGTATGAGCGAAAGAATATACGACACCATCATAAATTCCGAGCCTATTACAAAAGGCTGGTCGGGCGATAAAAAATACTGCGTTATCACAACGGATGACATGAAATATCTACTCCGTATTTTTCCTGTGTCCCGATATGAAAGCCGGAATATGTTGTTTGAACTGATGGAGCAAGCGGAGGCTCTTGATGTGCCCATGTGTACCCCCATTGAGTGCGGAATTTGCGATGAAGGCGTATATTGGCTTCAAAGCTGGATTGACGGTGAGGATTTAGAAGCGGTGTTGCATACTTTTTCCGAAGCGGAGCAATATGTGTATGGGGTGAAGGCTGGTGAAATCCTGCGCAAAATCCATTCAGTTCCCGCACTTGGTGTACCGTCAGAAAGACCTGATTGGGCAGTAAGTTTCGACCATTCAACCTATGAGCGTATAGAAAAATATCATTCTTGCGGATTGCGTTTTGACGGCGACGAACCGGTTCTCGAATTTTTGACGCAAAACAAATCCTTAATTGAAAACCGTCCGCAAAATTTACAGCATGGCGATTATTCTATACGAAACATGATGCTTGAAAAAGGTGAGCTTAAAATCATTGACTTTGAGCGGTTATATTTCGGCGACCCGTGGGAGGATTTTGTTTTCAATATGCTGGAAGCGGCGAAAAATTCGTATTTCACAACAGGGCAGTTTCATGGATATTTCGGCGGCGAACCGTCGGAGGAATTTTGGCGGACATATGCCTTTTATATCTACAGCAGTCTTTTACCGGGTATGTATGAATTAGACCAAACAGACACGTTTGAAAAAGACCGTATACTAAAACAGACCGCAGAGATACTGCGTTGGTTTGAAAGTATAGGAAATCCTGTACCAACGTGGTATCTCAAAGGCTACGAAGTATGTGACGTTTTGGACACTGATGGCAATAAAACAAGACGTTTCCACGAACGAGGCAAACCTATGAACGAGGGTAAGCATCATCTTGAAGTTCATGTCGGCATGGTATCAGAACTCAATCGTTCTTGTGTTGAACGAAACTCAAATTTATGAATATATGGGTGAAGATATAGCCAGCGAACGGTTTTATCTTGTATCAAAGCCACATGCACTTTTCCGTTATGCGTTATGAGCGTATAATTGCCCTCATCGCCTACTGTCTTGGAAAGCCAGATAACATATCAACCATATCTCTAAGTAGAGGATAGCTAACATGCCTATGAAACCGCAAATCCTCCATCCTCTCCCTAAGGAGAGCAAGAACGTCAATGGGGGTAGAGCCCGTTATGCCGCCCTCCTGCCCTACTTGTCCTCCAATGTCCGAAGAAAACAATCGCACAGTCGGCTCGCCGTTTGCTCGCAGATAACCATTGAGCGCAAACATTTCTACAAGCGACGCTCTGCGTGGGTCAATATCATTTATCGCAACCTCCGCTTCAAAGTCGCCGTCGGCATCCCAGCCCCTCACACGCATGATGGGGTTATCAGGGGTCGAATTTTCCGACCAATCGACAAAGGCGTTAAAATGGCCGCCTCCTATATTCATCCCTCCGCTGTATAATTTGGTGCTTATCTTAAATGTTGTTATCCCTCTTCGAATGTTGCTGGAAAGGGGATCAGAAATGTCCTCGCCTCTCCGCATGAACAGCTTTGCGCTTTGCTGACCGTTCGGCGAGAGCCTGCCCGCTTGCGGCGGCGCTTGCCGATTAAATTGCGGCGCTAAAAATGCCGAGCTACTGTTTACACTGCCTATCATAAAGAATCTCCAATTCTTTGCTTCCGTGCCAGATTTTGTCCTAACTCATTATAATATTATGCACAAATTTACTGCCTGCTTTAGTTATCGGCACATATGACCTGCACTTAATAGCAGTTCTTTCTAAATGTAAAGTTCGGTAGTTAGGATGTAATTTTCGGTATATTTTTGCCCTTGCGTTTGCGAAAACCATTCTGCACCTCCAATTTTACACGAACATTGATAATTCGCTAAGTCTGCGGACTTCATAAGTGGGTTTTCTGTTGCCAAGCGAGTCTTTATGCTTTCGTATTCCTTTGCGATACTTGGCATAGCATTAAGGTAATCCCGAAAATAGATGTAATCGTACCAACCGGGGCTTCCAATTTTAACGATGTGGATGAAATGTGTCGTGATTCTGTCGTCCGGCGGAACATCCTCGCCAATGGCATAAATCATCTGCGTGTCATCATACCAGTTGCGACGCATGAACCCCTCTTTCTCCAATGCGGGCGTGAGGGCTTCGACATCAGCAAAATCATCCACCGCTACAACAATATCAATAATCGGTTTTGCGCAGTTTCAGACTGGTTAAGACGTATCAAAACATCGCTCGAACGCTCAAGAGATGAGGATTTGTCTAACTTTCCAAAGCAAGGGCAAATGAAAGCGTCTTATGATGATTGGCTTGATTAGGGGGCTGTATGGTTTATGTGCTAGATGCAAATGTTATAGTCCATTACCTGAAAGAAGATGCTAACGTAACAAAGAACTTTGATAATGCCGTTTTAGGTGGTTCATTGCTTCTTATTCCTCGTGCGGTTGACTATGAGATATGCCGAGGTCTTGAGCTGAGCTTAAACGCCGTAAAGTAATTGTTCAGCGCCCATCCCTCGTCCTAGGCGAGCTCTGTTCGAGCCGCAGCGAGTTAGCGAGCCCGGGGTTCCAAGGGGCATCCCCTTGGCGTGTCCTTTGGTTACTTTTCTGCACGAGCAGAAAAGTGACCCGCCTCTTGCGTGGCGGGTCGAACTCACAAAAGTAAATACCCTGCCAAGTGCCTAATGCGGGCAGAACACCTCACATCAAATGCCCCAAAAAGGCTATAACTAGCAAAAAGTAAATCAAAAGTCCCGCAACGTCTTTTATTGACGTAATTATCGGCGCCGAACCTGCCGCCTGATCCACGTTTAGCTTAGTCAGCACATATGGAATCAAAAACCCCAAAAACGCCGCCAGCGCCATGGTAAACATCACGGAAAAACCCACAGCGAGCCCCAGCATGGGCATGCCTTTCCAAACAGCCGCAATTACCCCAGCAACGGAACCTGCCATAACACCCATACTGAGCCCGATGCCGATTTCCTTCATAATATGCTTCAGAAAATTTCTCATATCGATATGCCCAAGCACGACGCCGCGCACAAAGACAGTTGAAGACTGTGTTCCCACATTGCCGCCCATATCCATAATCAAGGGAATAAAAATCGCTACTGCGGCTATGGATTCTAAAGCTTCCTCAAAACCGGCCACCACAACTCCAGCAAACATCCCTGCGGCAAGAGTTATTAGCAGGAACGGCAACCGCACCCGCCATATCCTCCACATACTCCCGTGTATCAACACTTCGCTACGGTCGGCTTCACGGCTGGTGTCGCCGACAATACCCGCCTGGTAAAAAATGTCCTCTGTTGCTTCTTCTTCCAATATGTCCACAGCATCGTCTATGGTCACTATGCCCACTAACCGGCCTTCATTGTCAACAACAGGCACCGCCAGAAGGTCAAACTCTTGCAAAATTTTAGCAACTTCTTCCCTATCTGTTCCTGTAGATACGCTTATTGCTTTTTTAGACATAATATCCTCTATTTGAGAATCACCGTTAGCCACAAGCAATTCTTTTAGGCTAAGCACCCCCTCAAGCTTTCTAGCATTATCTGTCACAAACAGCGTATAAATAGTTTCCTTGTCCCTGGCCTGACGCCGCACCTTTTTTAGGGCCTGCTCCGCTGTCGTATCTTTTTCTAGGGAGATATATTCGGTGGTCATTATCCGCCCTGCGGTTTTCGGCTCATAGCCCATCAAAACATTTGTCGACTCCCGCTCCTCTTGAGATAGGGACTCAAGCAGTTTTGCCGCAACGCCTGCGGGCAGCTCATCTAACAGCCTCATGCGGTCATCCGGAGCCATTTCATTTACAAACTCTATCGCCCTATCATCTGTAAAGGAGCGCAGCAATATTTGCTGCAAGCTGGAATCCAATTGCTCAAACACCGCCAAAGCGGCATCTTTTGCAAGCAGCCTGAAAACTATCACTTGCTCGTCTTTGGGCAAATCTGAAAATATCTGCAAAACCTCTATTATTTCCGCATTTGCAAGCAGTGCCTTTAGATTTGCCATGTCCTTTGCATTGATGTAGTTCAAAACCTTTTCTTTCATTGCATGTACCTCCAGTGTAATGATTATTTTTTTTGGATGTACAGCTCATCTTTATGATAGGCGGCAAAAAACCATCGTCCAGAAATTCTAAACGATGGCTTCGTAAATCAGAGTGCAAGCCCGCTAATCAGCGGGCATCCCCTGCTTGGCAGGCGCATGGACACAGCGCCGCCACACTCCTATTGAGCCATCATCCGAGCTGCGTATTCGACTACTGCCAGCGTCCATGTTCTCACCACCTCAAAACAAAAATTCCCTGTCGCGCACTAAGCGGCAACAGAATCGGCACAAGGTTCAATGCTATTTAAAATGCTGCCTTCCCTGCTTGTCGGCAGACTTGCGGAAACCTACACCAATGTAGCATATTTTTCGCAGCGATGCAATAATTTTTCGAAGGCCTCTCATAAAAAACTATAATTATAGGGTTGAAAAATAATTGACGGCTTCCCAAAATTATGCTAAAATCGCCGTCAGCGTAAGACATAAATATTTGTATGGAGGTCACATAATGAAAAAACGCATTCTCTCAATCTCGCTTGCAATGCTCATTGTATTTACGCTTATCCCCACAGTGGCACTTGCGGCGAACCCAAGCTTTGCCGACGTTCCGGACGAGCATTGGGCGCATGACGTAATCTCGCGATGGTCAGGCGCCGGCGTGCTTGCGGGCAATGACGACGGCACGTTCTCCCCATCTCGCGGGCTTACTCTCGGGGAGCTGGCGGCCATCTTATCCCGGACATTCGGCTACACAGAGCGTGAGGCAGCAACTGTCTCCCCCGCATGGGCAGCCGAATATGTCGAAAAAGCAATTGCGGCAGGCGTAATTACGCAAGCAGCCACAATCGACGCTGGAGTCACCCTGACGCGCGAACAGGCTGTAAGGCTTATAGTCATTGCATACGCCATAGAGCCTGTAGCCGGCAACACGGTTTTCGCCGACGACGTCCTTATCGGCGCATCGTACAGGCCCTACGTCAACGCATTCCAAAGGCTCGGCCTCATAGCTGGCTACAACAACCAGTTCGACCCGCAAGGCAGCTTTACGCGTGCGGCGGCAATGATGGTGCTTGACAACATGACCAGCGCAATCGTCGATGAGTCGGTCAGCGGAGAAGTATTCGCAAGAGACCTCATCGTCAGGACTGCCGGCGTGACAATCGAGAACACAGTCGTTAGCGGCGACCTCATAGTAGCTCATGGCGTCGGCGACGGCGAAGTCACGCTCGACAACGTGACCGTCAGCGGCAGGCTTGTCCTATTTGGCGGCGGAGACAGCAGCATCCACATAACCGGAGGCTCGCAAATATCTGTTCTCGTAGCTAACAAACGAGGCGGCGCACCTGTGAACATCAGCCTCTCCGAAGATTCGACAATAACGGGCGGCGTCCAGATTGCCGAAGGCAGCCATGCAAGGATTTCCGGCAATGTGGACGTTGAAATCAGAGTGGCGGCCAATGTAAGGCTCGAACTTGCTGAGGGCACTGTCGTGACAAACATCGTGGTTGTTGGCGAGAGAGTCATGATTTATATCAGCGAAGGCGCAACCTCATACAGAATAACCATTGACGGAGACGACGTGCTCGTTCATGGGCGCGGCCAGGTCGACGCTGTCGTCGTCTATGGCGGCCAAGGCGTCCAAGTCCTGACATCCGGAACGCAAATTACCAACCTTGGCAGACATCCGGTAGAGGGCGAAGGCGGCATGGTTGACCCCCTCGAACCGCAAGATGCCCCTGCTGACGAGAACGGCGAAGAGCCGCAGGTAACAAACGGCATGCAAGGCCAAGCCGTTCACCACCCCCCTTACTGGGGATACGGTTGGGCACAACAGCCGGGAGCAGGCCCAGGCATGGCAGTTGCGACATGCATCGTCAGCTTGCAAGATCTTATAGACAGCGGCTATTCGGTAATTCACATAAATTCGGATATCACGGCTGAACAATTCGAACTTGTGATTCCTTCCGGAGTTGTGCTCGTGCTCAACAATGCCGGCTTGCGGGTTTGGTCCCTCACTGTCAATGGGACAATTCTCAGCGGTAGCGAATATGCATGGCTGTCGGTGGTTTCGCCTGACCGCGTGCAGGGCGCAGGATTTTTGGGGTACAATTTTTACAACTTCTTCGGGCTGGACGTAGGCTACCACGTTGGCGGCATGGAATGGCTCACTTCTGAGCTCCACGGCGTGCCCTATACGGGCTGGTGGCCTTCAATGGTCTTTGTTACCGATGAATATGAACTTCGCGAGGCCATGGAAATCGGGACTGTTTGGAACATGGTATTGACCAGCTCCGGCGAGTTCAACTACACTGTTGGCGTTGCAATCCAGACGTTCCACATCACCAGCAACATTGATGTGCATCGCCTCAACATAGGCCTTGCGCATGTCATAATAGACGAAAATGTTACTGTGTCAGTGGAAGAGCTTGGAATGTGGGCATGGCCGCGCAGCCAGCTGACTGTAAACGGAACGTTAGTAGGCGATAGGATTACCATAGCTAACGACGGCAGCGTGCTGGTTCTAAACGGCGAGAGGTTCTACGGCCCGGCCGCCAACCGCTTCGTTGGATTCCATATAAATAACGCCGTGCGTGTACTTGACTGGGAAGACGGCGGATGGGGCAGACCCAGGCTGATTAATATGGAAACCGGACAGGAGAATGTCTGGGTCAATCTGAACACGCTTGACGACATTGGCTTCCTCGAGGATTTCTTCCCCGACCTTTACGCTGTGCACATCTATGGCGGTGGGCAGCGCCTCTCGTCCCCATACTACAATTGGACGCGCATATCTTTCAGCGAAGATTTTGCATTCACAACAACGGACTTCGCTTTCTGGATTCACGGCAATAGGATTCTGGGCTATGGCGACGACGCTTGGTTCCACGAACCCGTGCGCGTTGAAGCAGGCGTGACAGTGACAATAGCAAGCGGCGTGGAGGTCATATTCCTCAGCGACGGAGAAAACCTGCTTGCCGTAGTCGGCCCCGACTATCAAACCCTAGTCGGCACAACCGGCGATACTGCTGCTGTAATCCGCATTGAAGAGGGCGCAACAGTAGAGAGTTGGGTCAACTATGAAGTAGTCAGGGTATGGGAAGTCGGAGATCATACTTGGTGTCCGTACCACAAAGCATGGAGGCACCCCGCCCTTGAATACAGTGTGTGGCCTTTTTCTCCGGACAATCCTAATTGGTGGATGCCTGATGGGTTTGAAGACAGCAGATGGCAATGGTGGGTGGACATGGGGTTTGTAACTCCTATTGGCTAACCATCACCTGATTCGGCACATTCGCAAAAAACAAGCCCCTCCGCTTGCGGAGGGGCTGTAATATTTTAATAGCAATTCATGCAATAGTTTGATATAATCTTGGTTGTGAATCGGTGGGAGATCTCCGCAATTCTGATATACTGACATGGAGTGAACATATGAAGAAAATTTTTAGGCTGTTTCGATTTGCCGGGCCTTGGGCGAAGCACCTTGTCTTCGCAACCATTGCGCTTTTTGTAATTTCAGGCGTCAACCTCCTTGCGCCGGAGATAACGAGGCGCATCATAGCAATCATGGAAGGTGGAAACCTAGAATACCAAATTGACAGCATCATAACGCTTTCCCTGGTGCTCCTCGGCTTCTTCGCCGTGCGCGGCGTCTGCCAGTTCCTCAATAGCTACCTCTCGCATGTCGCATCGTGGAAAATGGTCAATCGTCTGCGCTGCATCATTTACGACCATCTGCAAAAGCTCTCTATGAGCTACTACCACGACAAGCAGACGGGCCAGCTCATGTCGCGCGTCGTCAACGACACTGAGGCATTCGAGAACTTAATCGCCCACGCCCTGCCCGAAGTCATCACAAACATAGTCACCCTCGTGGGCGTATTCGTCATCCTGTTGACCATCAACCCATGGCTTGCGCTGATGGTGTGCGCCCCGATTCCATTTATCGCACTGCTCTCTGCAATCCCCCGCCTGATGGGCAGCTTTTTCTCTACAGGCCAGAAAAAAATCGCCGAATTAAATGCCGTGCTCCAAGACAATTTCTCCGGAATTAAAGAAATACAAGTGTTTAACAAGCAAGAGCAGGAATCAAAAAAAGTGCGTGAAAAATCGACGCAGCACGCAACAGCCCTAATCAAGGCTCTGTTCTACGCCGGCATACTGATGCCCTCAGTCGGCTTCGTCACGACCCTCGGCACCATCATCGTGCTCATTGCAGGCCCGATAATTGCAGTGCGGACAGGGTTTCCCATCTCCGACCTAGTTGCGTTCCTGCTCTACCTCAACCTCTTCTTCGCACCGGTGGCGACGATAACGCGCCTGATGGAGGACATCCAGCGCGGTCTTGCAGGCACGGAGCGGGTCTTCGAAATCCTTGACACGGAGCCCGACATAAAAGACACTCCACATGCTAAGAAAGTCGGCAGGCTCAGCGGCCAGCTGTCGTTTAATGGCGTTACCTTTTCGTACAATGACGATGCTACGGTGCTTGAGAACATCAGCTTCGAGGCGAAGGCCGGGCAGATGATAGCTCTTGTCGGCCCCACAGGCGTCGGCAAAAGCACGATTTCCGGCCTCATAGCGCGCTTTTACGACCCAACCTCCGGCAGCATTTCAATGGACGGCATAGACCTCAAGGAAATGACACTGGAGAGCCTGCGCGACCAGCTCAGCCTCGTCTTGCAGGACGTCTTCCTCTGGGGAGGTTCGATTTCCGAAAACATAGCCTATGGCTGTGCAGGCGCATCGCCCGAGGAGATTCAAAACGCCGCCAAGGTCGCCTGTATCGACGAATTTATCGAATCGCTTCCGGATAAGTACGACACGCTCATCGGAGAACGCGGGGTAAGGCTGTCAGGCGGACAGAAGCAGCGCCTGGCGATAGCGCGCTCAGTGCTTCGCAACAGCCCATTGCTGGTGCTTGACGAGGCAACTAGCGCAGTAGATACAGAAACAGAGCGAGAGATTCAAAACGCCATAGACAGGCTCATCGGGCAGAGGACGCTGATTGTCATAGCGCACAGACTGTCAACAATCCGCAAGGCAGATTTGATTATAGCCCTTCAGGATGGCAAAATCGCCGAATGCGGCTCGCACGACCAGCTGCTCGCAATAGACGGCATATACGCCGCACTGTGCAAGCAGCAAACCATGGGTTGATTTAGGGAGGCTTTTGCATTGGATAAAACATTATCTTTATCTTTCGGCAGAATGCTGGCATTTGCAATTGGTGACTTCTTCGGAGGCGGCGCTTTTAACATCATTAACTTCCTATACCCAGGATTCTTGGCGCTGGCCGTTGGGCTGCCTGCGCACCTCGCAGGCCTCGTCATATTCATCGCCCGCATCTTCGACGCCGTGATAGACCCTGCAGTAGGCCTGTTGTCAGACAAGCTGCGCGTGCGCTTCGGCACAAGAAGAAGCACCCTGCTAGTTTCAGCGCCGCTCATTGTGCTATCGCTATTTCTCATGTTCTACCCATACAACAACCCCAGTCTGGCCATACGCTTCTGGTCAGTGCTTCTCTCATACATACTATTTTGTGCAGTACACAGCGCAACCATGATTCCATACAACTCGCTGGCCAGCGAAATGACTGAGGACTATACCGAACGTGCCCGCATGACCTCGCTCCGCATGGGTATTTCGATTTTTGCCTCAATAGTCTGCGTAGCTCTGCCGGGCATGATAGTTGACGCCTTTGAGGGCAACCGGGGTTTCATTGCAATGAGCCTGATATTTGGAACAATTTTTATGATATGCGTCGGAACCACAGGTTTGTTTGCCAAAGAGGGCATCCCTGCGCCGAAAATTGCAAAACGCATCAGGCTCAAGGATTTCCTACTACCCTTTAAAGTAAAGACCTTCCGCCAATACTTGTGGATGTTCCTCACCTGCCAGGTCACGATGGCCGTTATGAGCGCCCTATTTTTTTTCTACATCGACTTCTACTTCGCTCGGGAAATGACCGCACAGGGCGAGCCGCACATGATTGGGCTTTTTGGTGCGGCAATCATGTTTGGCGTCCAGATTGTCGCACTCCCCTTCTATTTGAAACTGATTAAAAAAACCAGCAAAGCCACAGCATATACAATCGGCGCAGCAATATGGATTGTCGGCGCATTGCTGCTCTTTGCATTGCCGGCAGACTCCAATGCGATTCCGCTATACCTGCTTGCGGCGCTGATTGGATTTGGCATTAGCGGGCCCGGGCTGATACCCCACGCCATGTTTGGAGACGTTGTCGATGTCGGCGACCTTCAATTCGGTGCGCGCAACGCCGGAAGCTTTGCCGGCGCTGCGAATTTCGTAGTCCAGATTGGTCAGGCCGTGGGCGTCGCCCTGGTTATGGCAGGCATCGGACTTGCTGGTTTTGTCGAGCAGGATATCACAGAAGGCGCAGAGCGAGTCGTGGCTCAGGCGGCTTCAGCGCAAACCGCAATAGTTGCAATCATGGCACTGGCGCCACTGGTGTTCATGTCCATAGGAATATTCTTCAGCTCCCGCTACCGCCTGAACAAAGAAAGGCACGCAAATGTGCTGGAGGCACTTGAAGGCAGCGAAAAACAAAAGGCTGCGGCACTAGAGTCGCTGTAGGAATTGGCATTGTTATGACAAAAAACACCAAGGCAAAGATTAAAAAACCAAACGGCATAATATATTTCGCATTTTTTATACTGCTGACGCCAGTCATAAAAGTCATGTTTCGCTTAAAGGTCGACCGGAGTGGCTACCTTGCTCCCTCCGGTCCGTTTGTCGTGCTCTGCAACCATGCATCTTTTATGGATTTCGTCACTGTTATGCTGGCTTTGTACCCCCACCGCCTCAACGCCGTCGTTGCACAGAAATATTTCTTCTACAAACCGCTCGACAGATTCCTGCCATTTGTAGGCTGTATTNNANAAACGCTGTTCGCCCCAGACCCAAAATCAATAATGAACATAATGTCCGTCACCAACCGGGGCGGCAAACTGCTCCTGTTCCCTGAAGGGCGCTGTACAACCGGCGGCGGCTACATGGGCATGCACAAGGCCACCGGAAAGCTGATAAAAAAACTGGGCGTCCCGGTCGTGGCCTGCCATATCGAAGGCGCTTATGCCTCTATGCCCTTTTGGCGCAAAGGCATTAAATGGGGGCGGCAGAAGGCGACCCTGACCACCCTGCTTACTAAGGAAGATACCCAGTCGCTGTCCGTCGATGAAATTAACTTCCGCATTGACAGCAGGCTAAGCGGCGCCGATACAGCTTCTGCCCCCATGCCGTTACGTGTGCTCAGAGAAAAAAATCTTCTTGAAGGACTCGAAAACATACTTTATTATTGCCCTAAATGCGAGCAGGAATTTGCTCTCGAAACAAAAGGCAACACCATTCGGTGCACGGCCTGCGGCAATTCAGCAACGATGGACCGCCACTCCAGGCTCACTCCGGCAGCAGGCAGCGTTGCACCTGAGACTGTGCACACTTGGCACAAAAAGCAAGCCCTGTACGAAAAGCGGCGACTCAAGGACGATGCGAAATTCATTGAAATAGACGTCGCCGTGAGCATGCACCTGAGTCCTGGCAAGGGGATTGAGCCTTGCGGGCAAGGCAAAATCACCCTCGACAAGGACGGCTGGCTTTTCGAGGGTGAGCTTTCCGGCAAAAAAGTACAGCTTGACTTCCCTATAGACACCGTCCCCGCAGTGCCTTTTGACCCAAACGACAATTTTCAGATTTACGCAAAAGGCAACATATACGCATTCACGCCCATCGACAACCCGCAAACATGCGCAAAATGCGCAACAATAGGCGAGTGCGCATATTGGCAGTTTTCCGCCAACATACAGATGACCCCAGTGCCAGACAGCGGCTTAGGGGTCGGCTTCCCTGCAAAAAAAACGCCATCATTGTGAGCGGCTCCCGGCACGCAAGAGTCCCCCCGGCAGGCTACAGAACTTCCTTTATGCTCCTTGCAAGCTGGAATACAGGCTTTACGCAACCTTTGCCGTGCTCTGCCACTATTTTCACTATGGCGCTGCCCACAATTACTCCGTCTGCGAACTTAACCATTTCTTTCGCCTGCTGCGGCGTTGAAATGCCAAAGCCTACTGCACAGGGAATGTCGCTGACCGCCCTTACCTGGGCAATCATTTTTTTTGCGCTATCATCAATCACGCTGCGCATCCCAGTCACTCCGAGTGAGGATACGCAATACAGGAAACCACTGGAATTTCTTGCTATTTCATCAATTCGCTCTCCCGTAGTGGGCGCTATTAACGAGATTAGCTCCAAATCATGCGAGCGGCACGGCTGGTATAGCTCTTCACGCTCTTCATAAGGCAAATCCGGCACTATCAGCCCGTCAAGCCCCGCTTGTGCGCACCTTGCCAGGAACCTGTCTGTTCCATACGAAAAGATAGGGTTGTAATAAGTCATGAATAAAATCGGAACCATAATCTCTTCGCGAATGCGCCCCACCATGTCAAATAGCTTGTCCACGGTACAGCCATTCGACAGCGCCCTCCCGCTTGCAGCCTCAATTACCGGCCCCTCAGCCACAGGGTCAGAAAAGGGAATCCCGATTTCGATGGCATTCGCACCCGCATCTTGCAGCGCAAAGAGCAAGTTTACCGTTGTTTCAATGTCCGGATCCCCTCCGGTAACAAATGGTATAAAGGCCTTTCCATCGGAAAACGCCTGTGCAATTTTACTCACTTACATCCACCCCCTTGTATCTGGCGATTGCCGCCACATCCTTGTCGCCCCGCCCGGAAAGCGTGACGACTATCGCCTTGCCCGCGCCCAGCGCTTTTGCATACTGCCTTACATATGCCAAAGCATGCGCGCTTTCTATTGCGGGGATAATCCCCTCGGTTCTAGCCAAATACTCAAAAGCGCCTACCGCTTCATCGTCAGTTACCGCAACATAGCGAGCCCTGCCGATATCATGCAGGCTCGCATGCTCGGGTCCTATGCCGGGATAGTCCAGCCCTGCCGATATGGAGTGCACTGGGGCAATCTGCCCAAATTCGTCTTGGCAGAAATATGACTTCATACCGTGGAATACGCCGACTGTGCCTGTTGCGATGGTCGCCGCATTTTCTGGCGTATCTACCCCAAGCCCAGCCGCCTCACATCCAATAAGCTCCACATTTTCGTCCCCGATAAAGTCATAAAATGTCCCAATCGCATTGCTGCCCCCACCAACACAGGCGACCACTGCGTCGGGCAGCCTGCCAAGTTCATCCGCCATCTGTTTTTTTATTTCTCTACCAATGACTGCCTGAAAGTCTCGCACGATAGTGGGAAACGGGTGCGGCCCCATAACAGAGCCTAAACAGTAATGTGTGTCCTCCGACCTCGCCGCCCACTCCCGGAGCGTTGCGCTGACAGCGTCTTTTAGCGTTGCGGTCCCCGATGCAACAGCGTGAACTTTTGTGCCAAGAAGCTCCATGCGATAGACATTTAGCGCTTGCCGCTCGGTGTCCTCCTTGCCCATGAACACCTCGCACTCCATACCCATCAGGGCTGCGGCTGTCGCTGTGGCAACCCCATGCTGTCCCGCCCCGGTCTCGGCGATTATGCGGGACTTTCCCATCTTTTTCGCCAATAACACCTGCCCGAGCACATTGTTTATCTTGTGGGATCCGGTATGGTTTAAGTCCTCGCGCTTGAGGTAAACCCTGGCCCCACCTAAGTCGGCAGTCATTCTTTCCGCAAAATACATACGCGAGGGCCTGCCTGCGTACTGATTTAGCAAACTGTCCAGCTCTGCTATGAACTCGGCGTCCCGATGCCATCGCTTATATGCCTTTTCCAGCTCTAACGTCGCCCGCATAAGCGTTTCAGGGATATACTTGCCCCCATGGATTCCAAATCTACCATCTGGCATCATGCTCCACTCCTTTTTATGTTGTAACAAATAAGAACTGTACCTAAGAACATATTCATTTGTCAAGTTTTTTCGCCCGCCGAATCTCTTGACCCATGCGCATAACGATGATATTATGATAAAAGATTAGTTAATTCCTACAAAAACGCCACCGGAGGGTCATCATTTATGAACAGATTCAACGAACTATATCAAAAAAAACTCATGACCATTGGGCAGCTTGCAAGCCTGGCAGAGTCCGGCTGGAATTTCTGCTCGGACATAGGCATATCGATTCCATTTGCGATGTACGACGCTATTGGCGCACGCGCGCGAAACGGCGAGATTTCAAATGTAACTATGCAAAACTTCCTTGACGTCAGCACCATGCCCTGCTTTGAAAATGATTTGAGCGGAAAAATAAGGGGCATCTCATGGTTTACTGGGGTCGAAGGGCGCAAAGCCATCAATAGTGGCCACGCCGACGTCATGCCAAATTATTTTCGCGACGCACCCTCGCTCTTTCGGGACTTCGTTGATATAGATGCATACTGCGCAGTTGCGTCTCCCATGGACAAACATGGCTATTTCAGTACTTGCAACGCCGCATGCAGCTTCGCATTGTCACGCAAGGCAAAACATATTTTCCTTGAGGTCAATGAAAACATGCCCCGCTCGGCATACACATCCTTCATCCACATCTCGCAGGTCACGGCCCTATGTGAAAACCACATACCCCTCGCCACAAGTGCGCCCGACAAGGAGGACGAAATCGGCACGGCCATTGGCAGGATTATTGCCGACGAGATACCGAATGGGTCGACGATTCAGCTTGGGATAGGTAATATCCCGGGCGCTGTGGGCAGGCTTTTAAAGGAAAAACGCAACCTTGGCATCCACACCGAGCTATTCACCGACACCATGATGAATCTGCTAGAGTGCGGCGCTGCCGACAATAGCCGCAAGTCCATCCACGATGGGCGTTCGGTCGCTACCTTCGTCTTTGGCTCAAAGAAACTCTATGACTTCGTCGACGACAACCCCAGCATAGAGATGCACCCGGTTGATTATGTAAATGACCCGGCAGTTATCGCCAGAAACCAGAGCATGATGTCTATAAACGCCGCCGTAGAGGTGGATTTCATGGGGCAAGTCTGTGCCGAATCCATCGGCTCTCGCCATATCTCAGGCACGGGCGGCCAAGTTGATTTCGTCAGGGGCGCAGTGCAGTCAAGCGGCGGCAAGAGCTTCATAGCCTTCACGTCCACTGCAAGCGGCGGAAAAATCAGCAGAATCTCCCCGGTTTTGAAGTCAGGGGCTTTCGTAACCACCAGCAAAAACGACGTAGATCACGTAGTAACCGAATACGGCATAGCGAAACTGAGAGGCAAGTCGGTATATCAGCGCGCAAAAGCGTTGATAGCGATAGCGCACCCAAACTTCAGAGACGAGCTGACGCACGAGGCAAGGAAGCTGAATATCATCGTTTAATGTTGCTTCGGCGTAATCGTAAACTTGCATTCGTAGGCCGCATTTGGCTGCAGCTGCACCGTTCCTGTTTTCCCTCTGAAATTTCCATTGTAGAAAGACGAATCGCAAATGCCCTGCCATGGCTCCAGGCATATAAATGGCGCATTTTGCTTTGTCCAGACAGCGAAGTATTGGAATCCTTCAAAGCCTAAGGTCACACCTATTCCTGACCTCTTTGAGCGCAATGTCGCCTCGGTTGAATTTAAGTTTTTAAACACCAACGTCCCATGCCTGTGGAAATGGCCGTAATCCATTGGTATTATGCTGGAATCATTGAAAAAGGGCGCAGTTTTGTTTGAAATAAGCCCATCTTGATTGAGCAGGCGGTTGCCTTGAATCTCTTTTTCGTTGAGCACGATTTCGTAGTCCTCAAAGGCTTCTCCCGGGGTCAGCGGGCAATTAAACGCCGGATGCCCGCCTATGGAGAAAAATATATCCATTGCATACCTGTTTGTCACCCGGAGAGTGGTCGACAGCGCCTGCCCTTCCAGCTTGTATGTGACCAGCAACTCAAAATCAAACGGATAGACCTTCTTTGTTTCCTCGCTGCTGCGCAGCGAGAAGGTGAGCGAGTCGTCGGCTTTGTCCGCCAAGACAAATGTAGCATCCCTGCAGATGCCGTGGTTTTTCATAATATACTTGTTCCCATCATACAGCATGGCGCCGCCTTTTAATTTGCCGACAATCGGGAATAGGATTGGCGCTCGCCCCTGCCAATGGCCAGCATCTCCCTGCCATAGATATTCCATTCCGCCAGAAACAATTGAATTCAGCTCTGCCCCAAAGTCGCTCGCCGAAACTTTCAAAAGCTCATTTTGGATTGTGTGAATCATCTCTGATGCCCCCCCTCCTGCCTGACGCTGCCGAAAATTGGCTTCTCAGGCACAATGACAAAGACATAATAGCACATTTTATATGACGTTTGTACATTTTTTTCACTACATTTAGTTGACAAGAGCAGCTGGACATATTAGACTGTCAAGGGAATACTGGACAGGTGTAACAGACTCGGCTTGGAATACGTGGATTCCAAAAGCTATATTTTAGGAGGAAATAATTAATATGACAAAAGGAAATCTTAGCAAAAGGGTACCTGCATTTCTGCTGTGCCTTGTCATGATGTTCTCGCTTTTCGCTTTTGCGCCCTTACCCCAAGCGGAAGCGAGCGCTGCAACCACCCTAGCGTTCGATAATGGGTTTTTTACTTTGACCCCCAACCCAACCCTGTTCGACCAAAACGTCAGATACGAAATCCGAAGCGACATAATCGGCCAGCCCTATGGCTTCACGACGCTGTGGTCTTCTCAGGGGCGAACAGTGGGTCCCATGGGCCTCTTCGTAATACCCCTAACGGAGCTTACTTCCAACTCATTGCATCAAACCATGACACAATCGACTCTTTTGAATGTGTTTGCTGTTGCCATCGACAACACCACCAACCAACCGATACAAGGGGAGGTCAGCTTTCCGGTGGAGCCCCGGGAAACCATGGCCATCCCGATACAGCTAAACCCCATAGCAGGCACTATGCTTAGCTGGCAACCGCTCTTTCCGCTTCCGGTGGGAAGCGCCTATAGGATTTACGTTAACAACGAATTCAGGGCTTGGGAGCCAAGCACATCCCAATCTTTCGATTTGGCTAGGCTTAACCTGCCTGCACCGGCAGTAGGACACTGGCATACAATTACCATCAGGGCAGTCAATACGCTCGACTTCACGAGGTCCTCTTTTAGTAATCCCATAATATTTTCTCCGGCGACCCAGACATTTCCAGTTTCAGTCAGCGCAGTCGGCGCAGGGACTGTGTCCGCTACCCCCACGTCTGCGCTGCCGGGCACGTTTGTAACCTTGACTGCGACCCCGACCCCCGGAGCCAACTTCATCCGCTGGGAAATTTTGTCGGGCAACGTTGAGCTTAACTCGAGTATACCCGGAACAGTGAATATAGCGGCAAATACAGTGTGGTTTACAATGCCTTCTACCCCTGTGTCAGTAAGGGCTGTCTTTGACACGGGCTATCAAGTTACCCTAACCAGCAATGAAACTGCGTGGGGCACGGTCTCAACTCCCACCTCAGTAGTTGTGCCGGGCGCTTGGGTGGAGCTTCGAGCCAACCCAACGGGGAGCAATCGGTTCGTTCGTTGGGAGGTCGTCTCCGGCAATGTCACAATAGTCAATCCTAATGCTGCAAACACCATATTCCAAATGCCTGTGACAAATGTGACAAATGTTTCAATCAGGGCAGTTTTTGAACCCGGCGATGGCGTAGTTTCCGGCAATCAAGGGAATGTAGCAGTTCTTCATACTCAAACGGCAGGTAATGTCACCCTTGAGCTGCCCACTGAAAAAATCACTGAAATACGCAACGCCACAACGGGCGGAGTAGTTAATTTTGACCTCACTCGCCTAAGCAATGTGACAAATGTGATACTTACAAGGACCGCATTGGAGCAGTTTGCAAACGCAAGCCTAGGCCTTGAGTTCAGACTAGACCAAGGCATCGTCACTTTCAACCATGTCGCCGTTGCCTCACTGGTGACCCAAGCAACAGCCGGTGCAACTGTTTCCATAGGGATGCATGTTATGGGACGCGCTTCTCTGTCTACAGTGCAGCAGCAAGCGCTGGCCACAGCCGACACCGTATACAATTTCACGCTCGCCACCGGCGCAAATACAATCACAACCTTTTATGGTCAAGCGACAATCACAGTGCCGTATACCGGCGCCCTTCCGGCTGTCGTTCGCCGCCTGCTTACAGATGGCACGCTCGAGACTATTGACAGCACTTACAGCGCCGCTGCCCGCACCGTTGCTTTTGCTCCGACAACTGCCCCATCTCTGTTTGTAGTCGGAACAACACAAGCAGCGCCTCCTCCGCCGCCGCCACCACCACCGCCTCCTCCACCGCCGCCGCCGGTCACAAACCCATTTGCGGACGTGCGTTCAGATCACTGGTTCTTTAGCAGCGTCATGTTCGCCTTCGGGAACAACCTCATGGGCGCTACCGACACAAATCCTATGGTTTTCAGCCCGAATATGAACCTCAGCCGCGGTATGCTGGTAACGATTCTGCACCGCCGCGAAGGCCTCCCTGCGCCCACCGGCACGGGCAATCCCTTTACTGATGTGCCTGCCGGGCAGTTCTTCACGCAGGCAGTGCTTTGGGCAGCTGAGAACGACATAGTCGCAGGCCTAGGGGACGGCAGGTTCAACCCTAATGCCAGCATCACCCGCCAGGACATGGCTGTGATTCTCATGCGCTATCTGAACTTCGCCGGCGCCAACTTGCCTGTCGTCAACGTCTATCAGCCTTTCGCCGATGAGCATACCATAGCGGGTTACGCAAGGTCGGCTGTGCGCCAGGCTGTGGAAACCGGCATAATAGCGGGTATAACAGATGCGGCGGGCAACAGAAGGTTCGCTCCACTGGAAAACGCAACAAGAGCGCAGACCGCAACTATGCTGCACAGGTTCATAACCGCTATGTCATAGTGCGCTAATAAACTAACATCCGGCTGGCAGAGCGTCAGCCGGATGTTTTAATTTCGGGTTCTTGCATAGTCCCCGGCATTGAGAAACCCTGAACATTAATTCTTAATTCCTCTAATTTTCTCCAAAACCGACACATTCTCCATCTCCCCATATTCCGGCACCAGCTTGTGCAGGGTTTTTAGTATTTCCTCTGAATCGTTGTTTTCCGCAAGCTGCCTCAGGGAGTGCAGCTCCTTGAACAGCTGCTCCGGCGCAATTTCAATCGGTGAGCCTATGAAAACTTTTTGGTTTTCAGTTTTGTTCAGCCCCTCCTCATCCATCAGAAGCTCCTCAAACAGCTTTTCGCCCGGGCGCAGTCCGACGAACTTAATGCCTATGTCCCTGTACGGCTCATAGCCCGACAGGCGGATTAGCGACTCCGCAAGTTCGAGGATTTTTACCGGCTCGCCCATGTCAAGCACGAAAATCTCGCCGCCCTTTGCCATCTCCCCTGCGACCAGCACAAGGCTTACAGCCTCGGATATTGTCATAAAATATCGGATAATGTCCGGATGCGTCACTGTCACCGGCCCCCCGGCTATGATTTGGCTCTTGAACAGTGGGATTACCGAGCCATTTGAACCAAGGACATTCCCAAAGCGCACAGCCACAAACTCGGTATGGCTCATCTTCGCCATTGACTGAATAATCATCTCGCAGATTCGCTTGGTAGCCCCCATCACATTGATGGGGTTGACCGCCTTGTCTGTAGAAATCATAACAAACCGCCCAACCTGGTGCCTGTCGGCGCACCGGGCGACATTCAATGTGCCGAAAACATTGTTTTTTACCGCCTCTTCGGGAGCGGACTCCATCAGCGGCACATGCTTATGCGCAGCAGCATGGTACACCACCGCAGGAGCATGCCGTTCGAAAATCAAATCCATTTTGCTCTCGTCCCGGACTGAGGCGACTTCGGCAATAAGTGCAGTGCCCCTGTGCCTTCCGAGCCCGCTGTGCAACTCCTGCTGGATTTCATAAAGATTGTTCTCGCTGATATCAACCATGACCAAGCACTTTGGCTGCTGCAGCATGACCTGTCTGCAAAGCTCTGAGCCAATAGATCCGCCTGCGCCCGTTATCAGGACTACCTTGTCTTTTAGATAATCCGACTTATGCGCGCCGACATCCACAGTGTCCCGCCCCAGCAAATCGTCGATGCTCACGTCGGTCATCTGCGCCACAATTGAGGTGGCGTCCGTCACCAGCGAATACAAATCCGGGACCTTTTTAATCTGGCATTTAGTTTTTGCGCAAATATTGGTAATCCTGCTCTTGTTCACGCTTGACGCCGATGGTATGGCAAATATTATCACGTCGATGCCATGCCTGTCCACCAGCTTGGGAATATCCTCCGTCGTCCCCTCAACTTTGATGCGTTGTACCCGCCTGCCGATCTTGTTTACATCGTCGTCCACAAAGCAGATAACCTCGAAGCGGCGCTTAGGCTCGCGGTAGAGGTCAAGCAAGACAGCGTTGCCAGTCTCGCCTGCGCCCACAACCATGATTTTTTTCATATCGGCGGACGTTTTGCGCCCAATCCGTGTCGTGCGGTAGGCCCTGTAGGCCATACGCAAAAAAAGCGTGCTTATCCCCGCCATCATCGACGATAGGAAATACACCGTGATGGGAACCCTCGCAGAGACGATGGGCGGCTGTAACCAGAGCCAAGTCAGCGCAACAAATACCCCTGCTGCCGCCAATGTCGCCAGCAGGCATTTAATAAATTCGTACGCCTCGGCGTAACGCCATAGGCTGCCGTACATGCCAAAGAAGAAGAAAACCGCAAGGAATACGACAATAAAGCTGACCCCGCTGAGCAACAAGGTCAAAAAATAATCCGCAAGCTCAATCCTGCGCATCAATACGACCCAAGACCCAAGGTAGCTCATCGATATCAGCAAAAAGTCCGCAAGCATCAAAAAAAGCCTGCGATGCTGCGTTTTCTTGCCAAGAATTCCCAATATATCCAGTTCCATCAATTTACCGCCTCATACAGATTTTTCAGGAAACGCTATAGCTGAATTATTTATTCTGTCCCTGTGCAAGTTTGTATAATGCATATTGATTTAGCGAAACTCCTTCTCTTTCGGCATCTATAGCCAGCCGTGCATGAAGCGACTTTGGAATCCTGACAACAAATTTGCCGCTATAGTCCTCTGCATTCACGGGCACAGGAACTTCAAAACCTGCGTCAAGCTTTGTTTCAATCCAGCCCTCCATAGCTTCTTTGATGTTGGCATAAGCCTCTTCAATTGTTTCTCCATCGCTCATGCAACCATCAAGCTCTTGAACCCTCGCAAAGTAATAAGAGCCGCCATCATCAGTTATGTGGCGCAGAACAATGTTATATGGCAAGTCAAAATACGCTTGCACATTCATGTTTTTTGTTTTCACGCTATCTCTCTCCTATTCTTTCAAGTATGTCATTAATATATGATATCTTAACGGTTCTTTTAGCGTTATTACATCGCCGTCCTTGTCGATATAATGCCTATGCGAACCTTTTTGCCTATTGAAATAGTATCCGTGAGCAGCAAGTACCCGCTCCGCTTCTGGCAAACGTATACCTCTTGGTTGATTTTTCATCTTTTCTACGATTTTCTCAACTGATGCCAATTTCTTCATCCTCACATCTGCACAGTATCATATATAGTACCGAGAGTCAACGGTCGTTGACGGCACGTGCGCATACATTTTCATCCATCTCTCCTCAATGACATAATTCGGATTTGCATCGAGTATCAGTTCGCGCAGCACTTTCGGGTCGTCCGGCAGATGATACGTGCAAATTGCAATTTTCGGAGAGAACTCTTTTAGCACATGCTTCGCTCCCCTTAGCATATATCGCTCTGCGCCTTCGATGTCGGCTTTGATGAAATCCACACGCGGCAGGCTGCTTTTATGCACGAACGTATCGAGGTCAATTGCCTGGACGGCGACTTTGGGGGAGTTTTTTCGCAACATTACGGAAGATGAAGAGCCAAGATTTGTTAAGTCTTCATCAAATTCCAATTCCCCGGCTTTATCTGAAAGGGCGTATTGGCAAACGGTTATGCCCGGATTCATTTCTGCGGTTTTGGAAAGATAGTTGTCGACAATGCTTGGCATTGGCTCAAAAGCGTACGCCTTGCAGCCTCGGGCCCCTGCCAGCGCCGCAAACTCCCCGATATTTGAGCCTGCGTCGATAACTATGTCGCCTTTTTCCAATTTCACAGCACCATACTCGTACAGCCCCTCCTCCGATATGCCCATCAATGCGTAAAAAAGCGCTTCATCGATATTTTCATCCTCCAGCAAGTATGGAAGCAAACTATCAAATATCACACTAAAATATATGGCAGCAGCATTTTTCTCCGGCAACGGTGGCGGCAAGACAACATTTTTTAGCTCAACTTTGCCATTTTGAGTAATTTTATTCACTGCCTCCTCATGTGCCTTGCTAACAGCATTTCTTTCATTTTCCAAAAGCCGACCAGGAATAAAGCGGGCTTTTTTAAGAAACTTTAAATACTCCTTTTGGGAATCGACAAACCACTTGAGCCAAGGGTATTCATCTCCAGAAGACTTTTCAATAAGTTCTTCTGCACTATTTATGGCTGCGATTCGCTGAACCACCGCACCTGAAAATCGACGATTATCCAGGAACCTTTTCACATCCGCCGCAAACTTTCCCATACTCAAATTCTCCACTCATTTCCCCTTATTTTGCGCAGCATTCCGTAAATTCCGGCGGCACGGTATACTTCCAAGGCGTTATATAATTTCTGACCAAGTTTTTTGCCCAAAACTCTCTCTAATCTAAACCTTCTCGCATTTCTTTTCTTCTCATACTCACTCCCCCAAGAGCCGGCAAAATGATGTATTGCGTAATTATTTTTTCCGAAATCAAACACGCCAAGCTCTTTCCTCTGCGGGCAAAAATATTCGGTTGGATATAATGCAAAACCCTTTATTATTTGGAATTGATTGTTTTTTATCAATCCATAATCACTAATAATTTCAGTCATTGCAGATACGTTTGCGGTCATATCAAAGCTTCCATCATCTTTTACGAAGCGCCTGCCATCATAATACTCAAAAAATTCCCTAAATAAATCAAAATTCCTCTCACACGCCATGATAGCTGTCGGAATATACTCGGCGCTCTCAAAACCGCTAAAAGCCTGATGAGATAAAAAAGCGTCGATTGGCTTCACCAGCTCACAGTCCGTGTCCATATATACGCCGCCATGCTCCACCAGGGCCCACAGCCTCGCGACATCGCTGACAAACGCCCACTTTTCTGCCTCATATGCTTCCCTGGTATAGGTACTGCAATTTACGTCAAAGTTTTCCTCGTTCCACTGCCTTATCTCGTAATCGGGGCAATATTTTTTCCAGCTCTCTATACATCTCACTGCAAGCGGCGGCAAAGGGCTCCTGCCGAACCAGCAATAATGAATTACTTTAGGAATCATTAACTCCCTACTCTTTCCCTCTTATTTTATTGCATACTCCACGAACGCCGCATGTTCTGTACACGTAGGAAAAGTTATATAATTTCCTTCCGATTCTTGCGCCAAAAATTTTCTCCAATTTCATTCCAATTTTTCGCCCTTCTTTGTCTATCCATGAACTGGCAAAATGATGGGTGGCATATGTATTTTCTCCAAATTTAAACGCCCCCCTCTCACTCATTTGAGGGCAAAAGTATTCTGTTGGATAAATGGTGAAATTGGCGACATTTTGCAGTTTGTTGTTTAGCACAAGTCCGCGCTCGAGTAGCAGGTTCGTTATTGTGACAGTATTCGGAGTCATGTCATATTCTCTATTGTCTAATTTAAAAAGCCTTGTTTCGTAATCGTCTAACAGTTCTTTGAACAATTCATGCCCTTTTCGGGATCCCATTATGGCAGTTGGCACGAGCTTCGGCGATTCAAAGCCCGAAAACGCATCTAATCCCAAAAACTCGTCAATAGGTTTTAACAGCTCACAATCCGTGTCCATATAAATCCCGCCTTCGGTGTAAGTCGCATACAGCCTCGCCACATCAGACACAAAAGCCCACTTCTCCGCCTCGTATGCTTGTTTTACGAATTCATTGTAGTTCACATCAAAATTGCGTTCATTCCACTCTTTTATCTCGTAGTCGGGACAATATCTTTTCCAGCTTTCTATACATTTTTCTGCAAGCGGCGGCAAAGGGCTGCCCCCGAACCAACAGTAATGTATTCTTTTTGGCATTTTTTGCAAGTATCTCTACCTCTTCCGTCTCAAGCGGTTGATAATCTTTCCTGGGCGTAAAAATGCGATTGATGCCGCCGCAATGAATATCTTTATCGTGGATATCCTTAATTTCTTTTTAGTTTCGAAGAATCCTAGCCCTTTCTCTTTGGCTATCAAAAAATACCACACAGTGGCTTCTTGGCGACCGCTCCACGAACCAAGCTGCAAACGATTGTCAACAAAATGTGTAAAACCCTCAAAATTGTCAATCCATACCTTACTTCCTGACTTTATATTATTTGTCAGGCCATCTTCAAGATACTCAATCTTGCATATAACTTCATTAAACCATCTGAACTTATATCCTTCTGCACCTAACTTGTCGCAAAATATCGCTTCTGTAATAAATGTTTCACCCTCGTACTCCGGATACGGATATTTTCTGTAAAGTTCTGTTTTGATTACCGGAGATTTGTCTCCCAGCAGCGAATATTTTTCTGTTTCAAAAAAAGTCGCATCCACATATTGCTCACCCTTTGGATATGCCCCTACTATTTCATTGGTGCTGGCATAAGCCATCAGCCCCATCACACCTCCAAAAGCGGGGTCATTTTTTATCGTTTTTACCCAATAAATAACGCGCTCAACAGCACTGTCCATTAAAAAGTCATCGGAGTCTACAATATGAAACCAGTCATACCGCGCTATTTTCGCAGCATCGTTAATCGCACGTTGTTTCCCGCCGTTTTCCTTTTTCTTGTAGATTATTTCGAAGTGATTACCCGATTCAACCCAAGCCTTGACCAGCTCTTCTGTATTGTCTGTCGAGCCATCGTCAATCACTATCCACTCAAAATCGTTTACCGTTTGGCTACAAAGGCTCTCATACAACTTGGGGAGTACATAAGCCCTGTTATAAGTTGGTGTAAATATTGAAATCATAGGGGGGCCCCCTCATCCCTTGAATAACTTATAATAGGCTTGCGCCATGTCTCTGCTGTCATACATAATTCTTCCAAAAGCGGCGCATTCACCGCTCCCCTTGAGCTTGACGACGCCACTGACTATTGAAGTCACCGCCTGCTCAAGTTTGTTAATGTCGCCATATTGGACAAAACACCCATAATCGTCCGGCGCAGTATAGCTTGTTGCGCTACCGATGAATCCCACCGCAGGCGTTCCGCAGCACAAACCCTCGGCACAAACCATTGAAAAAGTCTCAGCCTTGCTGGTTATTAAATTTATGTCCGCCATAGAATAATACGAAGCCAGCTCCTGCTGATTCTCCGTACGCCCAATTGCTGTAACATTGCTTGGTAAGTCCGGGATTGCACCATTGTTTCCGATTATAAAAAAGCGCACATCAGGAAGCCTCTTAGCCAGTTCTAAAACATACTTTCCGCCTTTGCGCTCATTTTCAAAATCGGCAGTTACATAAGCGATAATTTTCTGCGCCGTTATCCCATGTCTCGCTTTTAAGCTCTCAGCATCGCTGGGCTTAAACACTTCTGTGTCTATACCATTTGGCACAACGACTATTTCCTTGTTTTTCAGAAAGGACTGCCGAACTCTGCCGGCCAGCCACTCAGATGGAGTAACAATTTGTAAATTATCAAAGCCTTCAAACGCACGTTTTTTACCTTCGTGCATTTTGTGGGTACAGTCAAAAATCAGGCTCGCCGGATATTCCTTCTTCTCAGGGCAACCCCCGCACCTATCCTTCCATTTGCCGCACTCATAGCTATACCCGCACTTGCCGGTATAAACATGCTCATCATGCAAAGTCCATATGGTTTTAATCCGTTTCTTTTTTATGTGCTCGATGACCGGAATCATGTTGACATAATACCCATGCAGATTATGCAAGTGCACTACATCAGGCTCATACTCCCTAATAAAGCGAATAAGTCTCCCGGTAGCAAATGGGGAGAAGCACGATGTAAGCCCCGTGAGGCGCGTCAGCAGAGCATGGATGCTTACTTCAAATTTGCCGCTTATTTTAAATATGCCCGGCTCATCAATTGATTTTCCGCGCCCATAGCAAACCGCAGCATCATGCCCGTTACTGAGCAGATGCCTGTATAGGTCATACACAATTTTCCCGGTACTGCCACTTTTGCAAACTACATTAAGAAAAAGCACTTTACACACACCCACGCCGCTACTCCTCCGCAAATACGTCCGCCAGGGCGGGAGCCATCACATAGGCTCTGTCGTCTATAAGCTCCACCGCTCGTCATCTTCCCATTTGCAGTAGTCTGCATAGGCATATCGTTCGGCTTCTTTGCGCAATGCTTCCATGCCGAAACCCCTTTCTGCACCAAAAAGACTAACTCTTCTGCCACACAATCTTGTCCACAATATGAGTGTAGCTCTGGATGATTTTTACCACTTTAATCGAGACATTTTCATTTGCATAATCTGTTGGCAACGTCCCCAAATCCCTGTTCTCCTTCATCTTGATTGCGACCTCCGCCGCCTGAGCTATGTCCTCCCCGGTTATGCCCCCCACTACCACAGTGCCGCTGTCTAGCGCCTCCGGGCGCTCCGTTGACGTGCGTATGAGCACCCCCGGAAACCCCAGGATTGCGCTTTCTTCCGAAAGCGTGCCGCTATCCGACAAAACGCACATCGACAACGACTGCAGCTTCACATAATCAAGGAATCCAAAAGGCTTCACGCTTCTGATTAGCGGATGAAACTCAAACCTGCGCGATTCGATAAACTGCTTTGAGCGCGGATGCGTTGAGTAGATGACCGGGACGTCAAAAGTCTCTGCGACATAGTTTAGCCCATTCATGAGCGATAGGAAATTCTTCTCATCATCTATGTTCTCCTCCCTATGGGCGGACACAACAATATACTTCCCCTCGTCAAGTCCAAGCCGTGTCAGCACATCACTGGCGTAGATTTTGTCCCGGCAGCCTGCCAGCACCTCGGACATAGGCGACCCGGTGACAAATATTGTTTTGCCGTCAACCCCCTCGTTTATCAGATAGCGCCTCGCATTTTCAGTATATGGCAAATTCACATCGGCAATATGATCCACAATCTTCCGGTTGATCATCTCAGGCACATTGTAGTCCCAGCAGCGATTGCCCGCCTCCATATGGAAAATCGGTATTTTCAGCCTTTTGGCGCATATTGCGGATAGCGCAGAATTAGTATCTCCCAGCACAAGCAGGGCATCCGGCATCTCTGATTTGAGCGCTTCATAAGACTTGGTGAGGATGTTCCCCAGCGTCTCCCCAAGATTCTCCCCCGCCGAATCGAGGAAATGGTCAGGCTCCCTCAGCTGCAAATCCTCAAAAAAGATTTGATTGAGCAAGTAGTCCCAGTTCTGCCCTGTGTGCACCAAGACGTGGTCAAAGTATTTGTCGCAGGCTTTTATGCACGCCGAAAGCCGAATAATCTCCGGCCTGGTGCCGATTATGGTCATTACCTTTAGCTTCTTCATAAATCCCCCTGTTTTGTTAATCGGTTACACCGTTTCAATTATTGTATCCGGATTTTCGGGGTCGAAAATCTCCCCTGCCCAAAAAATTGTCAAAACATCGGTCTCGCCTACGTTTTGAATGCTATGGGTATAGCCTGTCGGCATATCCACGACCTCGAGCTTATCTCCCGACACGCAATACACGATTTTATCCTTGGAACCGATTTTTCTAAACTGTATAACCGCCTTTCCCTCAATGACAATGAATTTTTCCGCCTTGGTGCTATGCCAGTGGTCTCCTCTTTTTATGCCCGGCTTAGTTCTTGAAATGCTGATTTGCCCGAAATATGGAGACCTAATCAGCTCTGCGAAGAACCCCCGATAGTCTGTTTTCATATCTGCGGCATTCGACAAGTCGTCAGCCTCCGTATATGCCAGAAAAGTGGCGTATAGCTTTTTTGTCAGCGGGTCTCCCATATTGTACCCTAACGTAAACGAGCGCCTAGACTCAGCAAACGCAGTGATTTTGCTCGCCAAATCACCCACTGTAACCGAATAAACAGGGGTTATGCTCAAACATGATTCAGCGCAGGGCTGCGCCCCCCCATCAACTATCCTCAGAAACTCCCTGATTATATCATCAATATAAAGAAGCGTCAATTCCTTCGCCGGATCGTCTATGCGCAAAGGGCGCTTAGTTGCCGCATTATGGCAAAACGTCGCTACGACGCTGTTGTAGTTTGGCCTGCACCATTTTCCAAACACGTTGGGCAGGCGGTAGGCATAAACCGGTGCGCCGGTCTTTTTTGAATATTCAAAAACGAGCCTCTCCGCTTCCCTCTTGCTCCGCCCATAGGGGTTATCCAGCTCAGCCTGAACCGACGACGACAGCACAAGGGGTATGCCCCGCTGTTGACGCTCAAGCATTTTCACCAAATCCCCGGTCAGCCCCGCATTCCCGATCCAAAACTCCTCCGGCTTCTCCGGCCTATTCACGCCCGCCAAATGAAAAACAAAGTCCGCCCCGCAAGCAAGCTCGTTCAAATCCGCAAGCGTCTGCGGCAAATCAAAGAGCAACAATTCCGCATCGGTTTTAAGGCTTAAATGAACCCTTAACGTGTTCCCTATGAATCCGTTTGCGCCGGTGATGAGGATTTTCATAAGCCGTTACCCCTTCCTCACCCTAACTCCGCCCTAATCTCCGGGAGCTTAAGCAGGACTTCCTTGACCTCTTTTACGCCCAGCTGCGTTGTGTTGTCGGAATTGTATTCCTCTTCCGGCGTGACGCTCTTGCCCTCATCGAAATACTGGCCATAATCCAGCCCCCTGACATCGGCAGGGATGCGGTAGTAATTTCCCATATCCTCCGCCACAGTCATCTCCTCCCGGGTCAGCAGGCTCTCGCACCGCTTCTCGCCGTGTCGGGTTCCGATGACTTTTATAGGCAGTTCCGTTTCAAACAGCTCCAATAACGCCCGCACCAAATCTTCAATCGTGCAAGCAGGCGCCTTCTGCACAAAAATATCCCCCGGCCTTCCGTGCTCAAATGCATAAACTACTAAATCGACCGAATCCTCAAGACTCATAAGGAAGCGGGTCATCTGAGGGTTTGTCACAGTCAGTGGACTTTTATTTTTAATCAGCTCGACAAACATTGGTATAACACTGCCGCGCGAGTACATGACATTGCCATACCGCGTGCCGCACATTACTGTAGCTTCGCTGTTCCTGCTTTCTGCAACCATCACTTTTTCCATCATTGCCTTTGAGATGCCCATTGCATTGATTGGGTAAACCGCCTTGTCCGTCGATAGGCATATTACATTCGTTGCTCCCTTCAGGACGGCGGCCTTCAGGGTATTGTAAGTCCCCTCCACGTTCGTCCGCACAGCCTCCATCGGGAAGAACTCGCAAGATGGCACCTGCTTCAGCGCCGCTGCGCTGAATACGTAGTCCACTCCCTGCATGGCATCCAAAATCGAATCCGGCTCGCGAACATCCCCGACATAAAACCGCAGCCTCGAGTCTTTATACGTCCGCCGCATGTCGTCCTGCTTCTTCTCATCGCGCGAAAAAATCCGAATCTCAGCCACATCCTCCCGCAAGAAGCGGTTCAACACAGCATTGCCAAAGCTCCCCGTACCCCCGGTTATCAGCAACGTTTTATCACTTAGCATCTATTTAAACAACTCCCATCATTAACTTGAAGCCCTGCCCACACTTTCCAAAATAACGCCCGCCGCTTGCGATGCAAGGTAATTTTCCTCCAGATACTTCCGTCCCCGCTTGCCCATCTCGCGTAGCGCATCGCCGCCCATTCCGCATATCTCATCGGCAATCCGGTCAAAGGCCTCCGGCTCTCCGCTCCAGCACCACCATCCAAACCCTCCGCCCGCAATTATATCCCCTAAATCGGTAGCCCTGTCGGTGCATGCAAGCACTGGAAGTCCCTGCGCCATGTAAGACAATAGCCTGGATGGGAAATTGGGAATGGTGAAGCGATAGTCCAGGAATATAAGCCCGATATCGCAAGCTGAGAGCAGCTCGCCATATTCCTCCATGGGGAGCATGTCAAAAAGCTTCACATTGCCCGGGAGTTCCTCCCTGACATAATCACTGAGCAGCTGCGCATCCGTACCCTCCCCACAAATAAGAAAAAACCTGTCCCCCTTATCCTGAGCGAGCCTTAAGCACGAAACTATAAACGAAACGCACTGCGGTTTTCCCAAATTCCCGCCATATGCAAAAACTTTGACATCCTGCGGGATTCCATATCTCTTCCTTATCTCAACCTTGTCGGCGCCGTCTGCGGGCGCCACCTGCGTGATGCTATTCGGGCAGACATGCACAGCACTGCCGTCAACCTCCCGATTATGCTCCAGCAAGTACATCACATTCGCAGGCGACATGCAGCCTATAAAATCGGACATCGCATAGAGCATGCGCTCCTTCTTCCTAAAAAAGCGGTACAGCAGGCTGCCTTGCGATAGGAAACCTAAATCCACGGCATTCTGGGGGAAAATATCCTTCAGCAGCAAGTATGTCACAGCGTTGTCCCGCCGCTTCACATATCTAATCAGCTTGCCTAAAGTAATAGGCGGGGTGGAATATATCACCAAATCAAATTTTATGCCCTTGAGATGCTTTTTGACTGCTCCGACATATTGCGACTCCAGAAGAACTGTCGAGACGCCCTTTTCAAGCTTTCCCGTCTTTTGGATATTCCCGACCCGAACCTTTAGAATCCCGCCGGCCTCATCCGAAAAAAACTCCGTGGGTCTATTGTACCGCCTTTCAGCCGGGGAAACAACATAAACATTATGCCCAGGACCTGCAAGCTCGCGCATCAAGTCCTGATAAATTCCTCGCTCCCCGAAGCTATTAACATCAACAAGAGTGGCGAATAAAATGTTCATAGCTCCCCAGTCCGTAACTCCGAATTCTTGATTTCATAAATCACATCACACTTGTCCAAGGTATTGAGCCTGTGCGCAATGATTATCATCGTTTTCGTCTGCCCAATTGCCATTATCGCATCCGAAATTATTTTTTCGCTCTCATTGTCAAGTGACGACGTCGCCTCGTCAAATACCAAAATTTCCGGATTTCCGTACATCGCCCTAGCAATCCCAATCCGCTGCCTCTGCCCTCCAGAGAGCCTCACCCCGCCCTCTCCTACAGCGGTATCCAATTTCTCATCAAGCGCCTGGACATATTCCATCAGGTTGGCTATCTCCAAGGACGCCCAAACCCTGTCTAAATCGGCTTTCTCGGGAGGAACGCCAAAGGCGACATTTGCGCAAATCGTATCGTCAATCATATGAATATCCTGCGGCACATACCCCACACTTTGCCTAAAACTGCTGATGTTGCTATTTATGTTGACCCCATCCACAAGGACTTCGCCCCGGATGGGCGGCAGCAACCCCAACAAAATATCAATCAGCGTAGTCTTTCCGGCGCCTGAGCTTCCAACGATTCCAATTATTTGGCCTTTTTTAATCGTCAGCTGAACGTTTTTGAGGATGTCCTGATTTGTCCCGGGGTATCTATATGCCACATCCCTGACTTCAATGCAGTCGGCAAAATTTAACTTTTCTGCCTGCGGCTGTTGCCAGCCCTGCACTGCCGACGACTCCCCTGCCTCCTTGAGGTCGTCAAAAATTTCGTTTAAGTGCGTAACACTAAAGCGGATGTTTGTCAAAAGAGCCAATGACCTGTTCATCGACGGCATTATCCTAATCGCCGCCATACCAAAGAGCGCAATCGACGGCAGGGAGGCGCTTAAATCCGGAGTTCGCAGAGCATTTATGGCAACTATCAACACAAGCCCGGAAACCGCAACAGCCTCAATAAGCAGCCTTGGGGATTGGTATGCCAAGTTGTGGAACGCCGCTGTCTTAGCATAACCTCTGCCGCTGCTCTCATATTTCGCCAGAAAACTCTCTTCCCTCCCTAATGTCTTTACATCCTTTATGCTGCCCAGCCCTTCGTTTACGGTTTTGACCATGCTCGCACCATAAACAATCTGCCTCTTCGCCGATTCGTCCAGCCTATTTTTCAAAAAGAAATAATAAAGCGCTGCGACCCCGCCAAGGGCTGCGCCAACGGCCAGCGTTGAAATGGGGTCCACTATAAGCAGGAGCGCTAAAATAAACGCAACAACCAGCAGCTCGGTCAGCATCTGCAGCCCACTCATAAGGATGCCCTGAATCACCCCGGCGACCAGAACATTGACATTGCGCTGCAGCTGTGCGGTGTTTGCACTAAAAAAAAACTCGTATGGCTTGTTCATGTAGGAACTAAACAGCATTTTTGAAAGCTCAACCTGCCTGTTGAGGGTAAACCTGTTCTGAACATAAATCAGAAAAAACATGTACAAGCTTTTTAATACAAACACAATGATGAGCCCAACGCACATAAACACTATAAACCTGCTGTAGCTGCCAATCCATGGCAGTTGCAAAATCGCTTCAAGAACCGGGTATCTCCGGATGCTCTCCTGATCAAGCAGGGCTGTGGTAAAAGGCAAAATAAGCCCAATTCCGATTGTCTCCACAACACCGCCAACAGCAATGAGCCCCAGCATAATAACAGAATTAACCCTCTGCCGCCTGTTAAACAAGCCAAAAAGCCTTCTAAATCCGGAAATAACGCCCAAAATTCCACCCCCACAATTGAGAACCTGTGGTCAATAGCGGGAAACCGTCAACTGTCAATTGCCCACTGCCTAAACTTTTCATTCGCCAGCATTCCGGCAAGCACCCATAGCATTTGGCTGACTATTGGCAGGTTTATGTTAAAGAAAGCCTGCACGCTATACCCCACAAATGCGGCCAAAACCGCCATCAGCATCGGGTTTCTAAAGGCAAATCGGATAGCCCCGAAAAACACGCCGCCAAGGAACACCAAGTAAGCAAGCAACCCCAAGATTCCCTGCGCTATCAGAATTTGCAAGTATTCGTTGTGAGCCGTGTCAAACTGCGCTCCCATAAAGCCCTGCGCCTCATCGGGGAAGGCATGGTAGAATGTGTCAGGCCCCGTTCCGATTATCGGGTGGTTTGGAACGACGCTCAGCGCATATCGCCACATATGAACCCTGCCCGAACCCATTTCGCCTTCCAGGTTGCCATGCATCGCCTCGCGCGCTTCAAAGAGCACCCTGCCCGCAAAACTCTCCCTCCTGCCGGCCTCTTCCCTGCCCATAACCTCAACACCTGCAAGCCCGGCAATTATAAGAGCCACCATAATAATAACGCTCAGCTTCCACTTTGCGGGAGCGTCCGATGCGCGCTCTGTGCCGATTTTTATCAGCAACAAGCCGGCTGCCAGCAAAACTATAAACGCCGCAAAAAACGGAATCAAGCTCTCCATACTCCTCAGCTCCATGATATTTACCTCGAAAAACACCCTTTGCAAAGCAAACACCACAACCCAGGTCGAAATCAGAACCAATGTCCTGCCTATGGACACTCGGCTCTCAATGATAAATGGAATTGCCAAAAACATCGTAACGACGACCCCGACGAGCCCGGAATCAGACCCCCCTATGTCCATCAGCCAGAAGCACAGGGCGCTTGCCGCAAGCCACAGCGGCTGCCACTTGGACTTGAGTCGGACAAACAGAAACCCGCTTAGCAAAATTGCGACGCAAACATATGTGGCGAGGATGTTTACATTGCCCAAGGTCGAGCGAAAGAAAAAATCGAAGGAGCTATAACCACCATACCGCGGGTGATCGGTCGGCCAGAGCCTAAAGAAGTCCATACCATAAAATTGGAAAATCCCGATTAACCCGACAATTGCCGCCGAGACGCCAAAAATCGCAAAGTCCTTCACATTCGGCCTATACCAGCGCGATATGATAAAGAAGGCCGCAATATAAAGCAGTTGCGTGATAGCGCCATCGTACCTGCCCTCTGGCTCTTCAACCCCCAGCCAGATGTTCATCTCATCCCTAAATGGAGAGAGCACTGTCGATACTATAGTAACAACCGCAAAGAGCAGAAGCGCCCAATCTACCACATGAAGCTTGTCCTGCGGCAGCAGCCTAGGATTTCTCACAAGCCTAAACGCCCATATGATAAGTACGCAAAACAGTGCTAGGACGACGCTAAAGACCAAGAACGTCCATTTATGGTAAGTCAGCCTAATATACCGCTCCGGATGCAGATAGAGGGGCTGTATACAAAGCAGCAGCACAACTAGCAGGCGTGCTGCCCTGCCTTGCCAGGTGTCGATTTTTGCGTACATCGCAGCCTTTTTGCGCTCCGGAAATGGAGCCTTTGAAGCTTTGGACATATGTGAGCACCTCTCCATAAGTTTAATTTCGATGGCTCATATTCTAAAGCATCACAAGGCATAAGTCAATATTTGCACGCTTGACTATTCAGGCATTTTCGCATTATAATGCCAGATAACGACAAAGGATTGGAGAGTGAGATGGGAAGGGTGACAAAAAACGCCGCTAATTTTTCGCAACGGAAAAAAACGGCGATGTACGCAAAAATCGACACGTGGCAAAGCCGGATAGCAAGATTGCTGTTCATAGCGATGTGCTGCATAATGCCAATATACCTAGGCCCCGACCTCTATATGCGTTTGCCGCAGGATAAGTGGAATTTTATGATGCTTAGCATGGCTTTGGTCATGCTTTTCGCAATAGCCATTTGGGTATGCCGCTTGACCAGGAGCCCAATACTGCTGCCGCAAAGCGGCATGGACATTGCTGACTGGGCCATAATTGGCTTCGGCGCAATAACGCTGATTGCAACCTTTGCGTCCCCTTTTAGGCACTACATGAACATCTGGACAGGAATTGCAGGAACGGATGGCAGATTTGACGGCACGCTCACCCAGCTGGCGTATATTGCGATTTTCTTTGTAATATCTCGCTGGTACAGACCGCGCGAGAAAGACTTTATGTGGTTTTGCATCTTTTCCATAGCCATGTCACTAGTAGGCATATTCCAGTTCTTTGGCATGGACTTCTTCGGCCTTTGGCCCACAGAGGGCCATGCGTACGCCCATCTGCCCTTCCACGAAATCTTTATCCGCACGACGCTGGGCAACACAAACACCGTTTCAGTCTTCATAACCCTAGCCACCTTGTTCTGCGGATTTCTATTTATCAGAAAACCTTCAAAGTGGCAGCCCCTATGGCTTGCCACAAGCGCACTCACCTTCTGGATGGGCATAGTGGCGGACGCCGATTCGGGCACAGTCGGAATTGCAGCAGCCATGCTCCTGTCCACACCCTTCATGATAGAGAGCAGCAAAACCCTGGGCCGGACGCTCATACTCGCATCGCTTTGGCTTGCCACATATGTCCTGCACAACTTGCTCTTTGGGGTCGTTTATATGGCGACAAGGACAGCGCCAAGCCTCCTGCCATTCGCTGCGCTCTTCGCCCTTCTCCTTGCGTCAGGGTTAGTTCTGACCCATAAAGGGAAAGAACCCGACCCCGAAGGCAGGCCGAAATGGAAGCTCGGAATCGCTTTGATGGCCGCCTTCATAGCGCTCGGCATAGCTGGAGTAGAGGTGCTCGGCAGGCCTGACGCATACGGCGCCGGCTCCGGCATATTATATGAAGCGCGCGAAATCCTCCATGGGAACATCAGGGACGAGTTCGGCACCAACCGCATCTACATATGGCGGCACGCTCTGACCGCCTTCCCAAATAACCCCATAATAGGCACCGGCCCGGATACATTCGGCTTTGCCTTCCCTTTTGAAGCGCAGAATTATTTCGGCGAGTTTTACGAAAATGCGCACAACGAGTACGTGCAATACCTCATCACACACGGCATTTTAGGGCTGCTCGCATACCTGCTCTTCGCAGGCAGCATCATCGCCAAATCCGTGCGCAAGGCATTCAGAGACCCAATCATCATGGCGACGCTGGCCGCATTCGTAGGGCACCTGGCCCAAGCCTTTTTCAACATAAGCCACCCGATAGCCAGCCAAATCCTATGGGTCTTCGCAGGCATACTGATGAGCAGGCGCCTCCGGGACGAAGCCTTGCAGAAGGACGCAGGCCACTTAGTAGCTGAATAGTAAATTATTAGGAACTCACCCACAAAATGACAGCAAATGAGGAGGGAAATCCGCATGTTCAAAAAAGCCGGAAATATTTTCCTCTCTGCTGCAAAAGCGCTGCTCTTCCTGATTTCCATTGCTGTCTTGTTCATAGGGCAAAACATCTTCTACGACGAAACCGTCTACTATTTCTGGGGAAACATCATTGCCCTGATGATTTATGCCGCTTTTTTGTACTTCACAAGCAGACTTTACCAGGGCCTCGATTTCGGCAGCTCTGACATATCTGAAATAGCCCTCTCATGGGTTTTCTGCCTAGCGCTTGCAAACATCCTCCAATACTTCGTACTAAGCCTCATTCAGTACAAGCTGCTGCCCGCCTATGGCTTTTTGCTTATCCTCGCAGCCCAAGTAATAATCGTCATACCGGCAACAGTGCTTACCGACAAGCTATACTACCGCCTACACCCCGCCCAGGTAGCAATAATCATATATGGCAAGGAAAAAAAAGCAAGAGAGTATCAGTCGCTTATAAAAAAGCATAGAAAAAAATACAGGGTCAGCAGGCTCGCCTCGCAGGATGAGCCTTTCGAGGCGCTGCAAAGGTACGTCAAGAATTCGGAAGCCGTGTTCTTTTTGGACGTAAGCGAAAAGATAAGGGAAAAACTCCTTGAATACTGCTTCCTCAAAAACAAGCGGACTTATATGTTGCCCACATTCACGGGGGTGCTCATCCACACGTCAGGGATTTCATGGATATCCAACACCCCCATGTTTCTGCCGAAAAGCCCGGAGGCCGAGCTAAGCACAAGGTTCATCAAACGCCTGATGGACATCACCATTTCGTTCGTCGCAATTATTGCGCTTAGCTGGCTGATGCTCATCACATGGCTCATCATACGCCTGTACGACAAGGCTCCCGCCATATACAGGCAAATCCGCATAACCAGGGGCGGGCGGCATTTTACGATTTACAAGTTCCGCAGCATGCGCCCGGACGCCGAAGACGACGGTGTCCCCCGCCTGACCTCAAAAGACGACGACAGGATAACCCCAATAGGCAGATTCATCAGAAAGACGAGGCTGGACGAGCTCCCCCAATTTTTTAACGTCCTCTCCGGCTCAATGTCCCTTGTTGGCCCAAGGCCCGAGCGCCCGGAAATCGCCAGGCAATACGAGGAGATATACCCAAATTTCGCCTTTAGGACAAAAGTAAAAGCCGGAATAACCGGCTTCGCCCAAATCTACGGCAGGTACAACACAGCGCCGGACGACAAGCTTTTTTTAGATATCATGTATATAGAGACATTGTCGATATGGCAGGATGTAAAGCTGCTGCTGCAAACGCTGAAGGTCATATTCAAGTCATCAAGCACAGAGGGGGTATCAGACGACTCGACCACTGCGCTTAAATAGCATTTGCCCATCTGCGCCACACAAAAATAATGCTTAATATTTTTCTGATTGCGTGATACAAATTGTAACTGTCTTGCCACCGCGTGAGATGTTCACATGCCTTGATGAACTGTTTTATTTTCATGATAAACCTTTTTGGGAGGACAAATGACATGAACCATATCGAAAACTATTATTGCAATTATGACGAAGATGGGCGGCTTGGCTATAAGTGGGGGCAAGTCGAGTTTCTTACGACCATGCGATACATCACCAAATACTTGGAGCAGACACCCAATGCACAAGTTTTAGAAATTGGCGCAGGAACAGGACGATATAGCCGTACCATAGCAGACATGGGCTATCATGTTTCCGCTGTGGAACTGGTACAGCACAATATTAATGTTTTCAAAAGTCAAATTACGCCAACCCAAAATATCAGCATATCACAAGGAAATGCTCTTGATTTGAATATGCTTGCAGACAACACTTTTGACATAACTTTGGTGCTTGGCCCTATGTATCATTTATACACAGATTCCGACAAGCAACAGGCGATCAGCGAAGCCTTGCGAGTAACAAAATTTGGGGGAATCGTTTTTGTTGCCTACTGCATTAGCGATGCAAGCATTTTGGAAGATGCTTTCAAAAATAACATGTTGATGATTTCAGACTGCATGGACAAAGGGCAAATTGACCCAATAACTTTTGATACCACAAGTTTGCCGGAGAGTATATTTGAATTGGTTCGTAAAGCTGACATTGACCGTTTGATGGCAAATTTCAAGGTAGAGCGACTTCATTATGTTGCTACAGATATGATTAGTCGTTTCATTCGTGAAAGCATATCGGATATGGATGATAAGACATTTGATTTATATTTGCAGTTTCATTATGCAGTATGCGAACGCCCCGACATGGTAGGCATGACACATCACAGCTTGGATATTTTCCGCAAGGTCTAAGCTTGATGTAGCAATGGTTTACAGCCCCACGAAAATAAATATCGCCCCCTAAAATGGTATAACACATTTTTTCTTTACAACTCTTCAATTGCTTCATGATTTCAGCCGCATCAGTTTATGGCTGTTTGTCAAAATTGACTTGAACCCCAAAAGCGGTTCATGTTACTATTAAAATAGTTAGTCAAAGTTAACTCGCCAAGCGAAAGGGGTCTGGTGATTTTGCTCCTTGTGATTGCTGTGTCCGCTTTTGCATTGCACGGGATTACCTTGAAACTGTGGCGACGGGCTAATGCTAATAGAACAAATCCGTAGACTTTTATTGCCGCAACTGCTTATTCAAACTTCATAAGTTGGTTTGGCTCTACTTCGAGTGCTTTTGCTATTCGGTGGATTGCAACAATGGAGAGCCCATAAACTGCCGTACTCTCTAAATGGCTAATAGTTGCATAGCTCAAATCGGCTTTTTCTGCCAATTCAAGCTGACTAATTCCCAGTTTCTTACGGAGAAACTGGATTTTGAATCCAATGTTTTTCAAAAATTGTTCCTCTTCCTCTGTGTATGTTTTTTTACTTATAGGCAATTTCTATTCTCTCCCTGTTTTGTGATGTATATAGATTACATAAAAGAGGGTTGCTGTTGAACGTAGCACAAAGGCGTTATATTGTAGTTAAACTAAATTATTTTGTAGAAAATCTAAAGTTTTGATAAATTACAGTCGATAATGTAGAATGTACTGTCAATGTCGGTGAGTATCATAAAAAATTATGGAGGATTTTTAATGTGAACGTAAATGTGAACAATCCCTACTATGTACCAAAATATCAAACGTTGCCGGGCGGAGGAACCCACCTTAATAAGTTAGGTATGACACAACAAGAAATACTCACACGCAATTTCAAACTCGAAATAGGTACACGAATGCGAGAGGCTTTGGTCCCCGGTGGTCCTGCCAAGTCAAGTGAAGCACTCACAGACCTAAAGAATGGCATCATACGAGAGCTTATGTCGGGTCAGGAAGAAGGTTCGCTTGCGTTTAATATTCTTAAAAGAATGCTCGAAGGAACACAAAATCAGTCGTCTAATAGCTCAAACGCAAGTTCGACCACCAACGCAAACTCACATTCAGACCAAGTGCAAATCAGCGCAAATGCAGGTAGCGCAAACTCAGACCTTATCCTTAGGCAATCTATTATAAATAATGGACTTATGAATACACGCCGAGTAACAGTCGAAACTGAGAGTGGAAATGTAAATTTTGTAGTTACTGCTGACGGCATATGGAAAGAGAATCAGGAAGATTTTTCATCACAATTGGTAAACGCATCCCAAGGCTTTCCGGGGGTGTCGGAATCCACCATGCATGAACTTGAACACCTGAGCCGTATGTTGCAAAATACCCCTCCCCAGCCGTCAAGGTCTAATATGGCTATGAATCCATATCAGCCCGATAATTCATCGGCTAATGCAGGCAATGTTTCAGATAATGGGTCGCAGACACAGCCGCCTAGCTTGGAAGAGCGACTCCGCCAATATGCGGAAGCATTTGCCGCAGTCAGAAATGAGTATAGTGACCCGAATCAGAACTTGCAGTTTTCAGAATCAGCTTTCAGGCTTCTGTTAAGCAATGCAACTGGCCTGTCGGGGCAACTTGCAAGAATGAATCTTGGTGGAGCAAGTGCCGCTAAGTTATCGAGTGAAACTATTGCACAAATGCGTGCTGATGCCCAAAATCAGATTGATGTGTTTGGTGAAACTTTTTTAAGAAATATTGCCGAGCATGGGTTTGATGAAGCGTTCAATATGGCTTGGGCAACAATTGGACACTAGTGCATTGGGGTCTTGACCGTATTTTCCAAACAAATGCTAAAGTTTATTGTTTATTATCCGCAGGAGTAAAAGGAATTTTTAACTATGAACGTACAGGGATTGAATACCGCACAAGGTATCACAGTTACAAACACAAATGACGTAATGGCACAGGTTAGGGCGGTTCACAATCCATGAGGCAATGGAACGAATTTCGTGGATTTTGCGTCTACATACTTGACCACATTAGGAAGGGCGAGCATGAATATGTGGAGGAGTAAATGAAAACTCATAAAGAACAGAAACTGCTCGAAATGTACGAAGCGAAAGGCTTTGGAACTTGCGAAATCTGCGAAGAATGTCGCATGGACGTAATTAGCGCAGGACACTCAAGGCTTAGTTTTCCCGCCGGTGCATTTTTTGTGGGCGAAAATTTTGACATACAAAATATAAAATTGTTGATAGTAGGGAAAATAGCAAGGGGCGATTATGGTGATACCTATGGCGGTGGAATGTGTAATGGACGAGATTTGTACAACGGAACAGGGAAATATCCCGAAAGCAAAAGCTGGCCTTTTTGGGCTTACACAAGGCAAATCGCAAAAAATATATTTGGAGTTGAAACTTGCGAAAATATTGCCATGACAAATATTGTGCAATGCAATAATTCAGAAGATATAGACATGACGCTCGGCACGACTAAAAACCATTGCATTGTAGATTTAGGTGCTGTAAAGGAGGAAATTAGAGTAATAAAACCAAATACCGTCATTTTTTACACGGTAGTTGATTACGGCAACTACACCGAACACGCATTTGATGAATATTCCCAAAAAATCGCTACAAGAATAGCTGTTGGGCAAAAAAGTATGAAATGGAATGAGGGTGTTGGAATTATTGATGGCTCACCTGTAAATGTCCTTTGCATTGGACACCCTGAAAGATTAAACAAAAATGACTACACAAATGCTGTCAGTCAGTGGATAAAGCAGGTGAATTAACCGATCCATTTCTTAAATATTCACCGTTCATTGTCAGCACCACATCAGCTCTTATTCAGTAACAAGCGCATATGCAGAAATTTTGCGTATCCTCCATGCAACAAGCATTGAAACGGTGTAGGATAGCGCGATAAGCGCGATACACATTCCGATTGTCCATGCAAAAGGCACGGGCAGATTTGCTTGTACAATGCCTGAGCCTCGAAGAATCACAACAAAAATTGCGTTGAAGCGGAGATACCCTATTACCGCACCCGATACCGCGCCGAGTAATATTGTTGGAATAAACCCTAATGCGATTTGGTTCATCAGTTGAAGGGTGGTAAACCCTACTGCTTTTTGTATGCCCAGTTCGCGTCGCCTGCGGAGTAAGGTTGTCTTTATCACAATGTAAAGCACCAAGATTACCACGGTTGTTACGGTCGCAAGCACAGCGAAGGCAATAACACGGAAAATGTTCCGCATCGGTGCCAACATTTCATCAATCATGCTCCGTATATTGATTGCGTCTGAAATAATATCTCCATCTTCAACCAGAATACTTTTAATAAAATCATCCGGGTCGGCATCAGCCAAAAGGCGCACACTTAACGTGCTGAGTTGCATAGGATTACCCACAAGCGCGAGGGAACCCGCATATATCATCCCTTCGTGGTTCGTAGACTGTGTGCTGCCCGTCACGATGAATACGCCCTGTGTTTCGCCATCGTGTCCTGTAACCGTCACCCAATCACCCAACTGCACGCCGATTGCTTCAAGGGTAGTTACACCTATTACAATTTCGTTGTCATGGTGCGGGAAACGCCCCGCAACAAGGGGATAATCCGCAATGTTTGTAAAATCGGCAATGGGTGCGACGCGAATCGTTAAACCATTCACGATAATAGAAGTAACCGACAACGGCGTAACACCGGAGCTATCGCCGATTTCAACCCTTATCACTTCGGGGCGAGCGGCTACCCTTGCTCTGACATCTGCGATATAATCTGTGTCACTTATATCAAGCCAAACATCGGCTACATCACCCATCTGCACACGCATAAAGGCTGTATCGTTTACAATAATGTTGTAATATACCGCAATACTCCCCACACTTGCGAAAGCAACGGCAAAGATAATCAGGCTCACCATCAGTGCTTGTTTTTTATTCATAAGCAGGTTTTTAAGCGCAAGTAATAGCACAAGCGAACCGCGCGACTTATCCAGCGCAAAAGGGTTCCGCTTAAAACTATGGGTGGATATGCCGCCCCGCAGTGCGGTTAGTGGGTGCAATTTTCTTATACGCAAAGCGGTGATCAAACTACATATGGCTACTGCCAACAGTGCCGCCACTAGGGTAATCATCTTTAGCGGCATATTAAAAGCGGGTCGCCAAATTAAGCCGAATAACGGAGCAATTAAACCCGATACAAGGGGGATCGCAACATGGGAAGCCAATACGCCTATTACACCGCCAACGACCGTAATAAGCCCGAATTGCAGAATAAGCGAAAGTATGATTTCCTTATTGCGGTAGCCCATTGCCTTTTGCACGCCCATGTTTACCATGCCTTCGTCAATGCCGTTTATGATGCGGAAGCGTATAACAATAACGCCAACAATGAGCATAATTAGCGAAAATACAGCCACCAACATCGCCGGAAGCAATACCCCCGAGGTACGTGCTTCTCGCATACGAAAACGCGATGTAAGCTGGATGGAAGCCCCCTCTGTCATAAATTCTTCCCAATAAGCCGTAGACAGGCCAAATGTTTCATCTGCCTCTTCCAAGCGTGCCGAAACCAAGACGATTTCGCTGTCGGGGAATTGGTTGCGCAACGCATCAAACCGTGATTCAGATACATAAATGCGCCATTGCGTATACATTAACGCACCAAACATGATTTCTTCTGTTGCCCCAGCCAACGTAAAAGGAAGTTCCTCGCCGCCAAAATCTATGATTATTTCATCCCCGATGGCAATATCACTATCCAGCGTCATGAAGTGCGGCACATACATGGCATCGCCCACCATGGGTAGACTTTCGCCAATCAAATATGGCGGATTCATTCGTTGGGCTTCGGTATACGGGGCAATGATAAATGCGCCCGAACGCCCCTCGCCCTGTATTTCAATATGCCCGGTGCTAAACAAGACCCATCCATATTCCGCTTCTACTACGGTTGGAAAATCTCGAACAAAGGCGTACCGCTCTGCGGCGTATTCCGGCGGTACCCAAGATACCCAATGGGGTGCATTTAGTTCTTCTGCACGTTGGTCAAAGAAGTTCGTTATGCTAAACATCGTCAGCGCAATGTTCAAAAGCATGATGGATATAAGTATAAGCACCCCTATGCTAAAGGTTTGGCTTTTATTTTTACGCAAATTTGCTACGGCAAGCATCCATATTGTTCTCATGCTACCACCCCATTTCAGACAGAAAGTTTTTTAGCCGACCGGCTCGGTCGGTATCATCACTTTTGTATTCACCCAGCAAACATTCCCCAAAAATCACGCCGTCACGAAAATACAGTATACGATTGCCACGCTGCGCAGATTGTATATCGTGTGTTACCATCACAATGCTTTGCCCTTGACCGTTTACTGCTGTCAACGCATCCAAGACAGCCTTTCCGTTGGCTGAATTAAGTGAGCCTGTAGGCTCATCGGCAAATATAATTTTGGGATTGTTAATCAGTGCGCGGGCAATCCCCGCACGTTGTCCCTCTCCCCCCGATACTTGTGACGGAAACTTGTGCCATACGGCTTTGTCAAGATTAAACCGCGTCAATATTTCTTTCGCCCGTGCCACAATATCGTTTCTGTTTTTACTCACCAGCAGACCGCAAGCAAAAATATTATCAAGGATGCTCATGTTATCCAGCAGATAGGTTTGTTGGAATACAAAGCCGCAGTTATCACGACGAAACACAGCCAGCTTGTCATTGGAAAAGCCGCTTATGTCCTTATCTGAAAAGTTGATTGTACCCATTGTAGGTTTATCCATGCCGGAAAGCGCGTATAGCAAAGTAGATTTCCCTGCGCCGGAAGGCCCCATGATAACGGTAAAATCGCCAGCGTAAATTTCCACATCAAGATTTTTCAAAACGTGCTGTTGTTGGCCGCCGTTTGAAAAAGTCTTGCACAGCTTGACTGTTGATAAAATAGTTTTCTTCATTGTCTCGCTCCTTAAAAAATAGGACTGTTCTTTAAGAACAATCCTATTATATAATGTGCGAACCTTAACTGACTTTAACAGAACCTTAAATCCACCTTAACCAACCTTAAATATTTTGCCCTGCCAACATAAGCATAATCGTAACGGAGAAGCCATTGCTCCGATTTTTGCAAATCAGTTTCCCTGCCATTTCATTAACAAAATAATGTGAGATATAAAGCCCTAAGCCATAGCCATCTGATTTTTCAGCGTTCTTTCCTCGGTAAAACTTGTTGCGCAGTAATGGGATTTCTTCTTCTGACACGCCGCACCCAAAATCCTGTACCTCCACAACAAGGTAATTTCTATCAATGTAGGCGTTGATGACAACAGCTGTTTTTGCATACTTGTATGAGTTGCTGATAATATTGTCAAACACTTGCTGTAGCCGTAAAGAATCGGCCACAACAATGCAGTCGGGTATCACGAAGGGGGTTACTCTATCCTCGTAGTCAGAATCCTTTATTAAGGTGGCAACCTCCGTACTCTGCATTTCTCTGGGCTTAACTTTCAATGCTTGCAATTCTTCGAGGGTTGCGTGAAACATATTTGTAACCAAGGAATTTATCTGTTCCAACTTTGCGTTGACTGATTCAACCATTTTCTTTTCTTTGTCATCCTTGGCTTTTATAAGCATAATATCCATTGCCGACATGATTGATGCAATCGGTGTTTTTATATCATGGCTGAGTGAAGCTACCAATTCCTTTTTGCTCAAATTTGCCTTGTACTCATTTTCCCTTGCCGTTCGCAATTCCACCCGCATCAAATCAAAACTTTCCGTAAACGCGCCAAAAAGATTATGCGTATCCATTTCCAGCGGGATGTCTAAATTTCCGGCTGCTATACGATGCGCAAATTTTTGTAATCTACGAAAAGGCGTGAAAAATGTGCGTTCAAAATACAGGCATACCCCTATACCAAGCAGGGCGAGAACGCATACAAAAACAATCAACTGAATTTGCAAAGTATCTTCTCGGCTGTTTCGTGCTGCGTCCATAGCTGAAAATGCTTGCGTGAGCCTATCGGTTAATAAGTTTACAGATTCCGATACAGTGCCGCTTTGTATTGCGGTCTGCACAGCGTCGTTAATGAAAATTGCGTCAGGTGGCTGCACCTCATCCCTAAATGACAATGAAATAATGACAATGCTTGCAGCGGTTATGAAAATAATGGCGGCAATAGGTTTCTTCATGTATTCGCCCCCACCTGAAAAGTATAGCCGACCCCTCGTTCCGTCTTAATGTAGCGTGGTTCTTTAGGGTCTTTTTCAACTTTCTCGCGCAAACGGCGTATGTGGACATTCAAAGTATTATCCTCTACGACAGCATCTTCCCACACGTTTCTAAAAAGTTCATCTTTTGGAATAACACGGTTTTTGTTTTTTATAAGGTAAGAGAGCAGTTTGTACTCCATCGCCTTTAACTCTATTTTTTGCTTCCCGATGTAAACACCCTTGCCAACAAAATCAATTCGCAAATCGCCATCGGCAAAAACACCATCGACAGACACAGGGCTTTTGTAGCGTTTCAACACAGCTTTCACTTTGGCAAGTAGCACGGTGAGAGAGTACGGCTTTTTGATATAGTCATCACCGCCGATATTGAGAGCCAGTACCATATCATCATCACTTGTTCTCGCACTGATAAACAAAATAGGTACGCTGGTGGTTTTTCTTAAATGCCTACACAAATCAAACCCCGAAGAATCCCCCAAGTTAATATCTAACAAAATTAAATCCGTATCGTTATCGCGGAAAAATGCTAAACAGGATTTTTCGTCAGCAACCCAAGCGGTTTTTATATTGAACATTTCAAAATACTCCCGTGTATTTTCGGACAACATCACCTCATCGTCCACAATTAAACAGTCATATTTCATTCGGATTCCCCCCATCACTCAGCAATCCACATTCACGGTATTTTGAATCTTGTAATCTGTTTTCTTATTAAATCGAGCCGACCATTCTTCCTGTGTACTTGGCGCAGAATTGGAGTGCATTTTTCGTATAATCTCGCCAGGCTTCAACCCCAACACATACTGCTCCGCTTCGGGCAGCAATGGTAATACCAAACGGACTCCAAAAACGCCAAAAACTGTTGCGGCGCAACGGTTTTCAGCCAATTTGTGGTGGAGCTGAGGCACCCAAATACGAACCCAGTTAGAATTTTGGCTTATGGGTTTGTGGTGACGATATCGCTAGAGCGTTAGCATATGAATACCCATCATAACTAACACAGCTATTGTCTAAATATCACTGTGTTAATCTTCTGTGCTAATCACACGGCCTACCCCAACTCGTTGCAATTAAAGGCTTTTTCATTTTCGACAACACCGAGGATTAGCTAATTATTCGACTTTTTATTAGCACAGCTCATATTATATCGCTTGGCTGTGTTAATCGCCATGCCCCACTGCGTCTGTTTTCTGTTGTGCGCTCAATAGCCTCACTTCTGTGCAAAGCCCTGAGAAGAGATCTAACCTTGTTTTCTTTTTGCTTATCATCAAGCACATCTGAAAACTTATCGCTTAACAACTTTAAAAAATCATCCTTTGTCCCACTCCCGAACTGTTGTAAATAATTTAATATCAAATCTTTATAATACTGGTCATCCATCGCCTTGTTTTTGGTATACTCCGCACGTTTGTCAATAATTTCCGCCACATCTAAAGAGATATAGACATTCGGCGCTTTCCCCTCAATCACGCCGAGTTGCTTGAGCAATTTATATTGCTCCTTCTCAAGTGGCAATTTCTTCTGAACACGGTCAAGAAGATAGACTGCATCAAGGTCGAGGTCACCTCGGTCAAACAACAGGCGCGTATAACTCTTATCCAGCAGCTTCCCATAAACCTTAACAGCCACTTTTTTAGGTGTTGAGAAATCATAATCCGGCATGGGAAAATAGCGACTGCGCTGAATATTGTAAATCTTGCGAATCCCCATCTGTACCGTGTCAATCATATCTAGCATCATCATCGCTTCGGCTAATAATTGGTTGCGATAGTACGGTGCCGTGTATCCAGGCTTCAAAACATCGCGGACATTGCCCGGTATAAAACTGCCAGGATTGGAAATAACTGCCATATCCTCGAATTCGTCAAAGTAAATCCTTCCGCCGGTATTGTATGTCTGGTGTGCGATGCAATTATTGAGAAGTTCTTTGAGTAAATCCTCGCTGTATTGGGTCGTCACCGTGGGAAAAAGGGTCGTTCTGTCCGGCAAGTAACGGTAGGTCAAATTGCGAATTTTTGAATAAACCTGATCGACAACTGTGATAAACGGCACACAAAACTCCATATAATCCTTGACCATAGTATCAGAACCAAAAAGCCGCCACATTATTCTGACAGGAGTCCTGATAATGTTATCATGGTCGGGATTGCCGAGAAGAACCATTGCGGCATTTGTCAGCTTGCCGTTTACCACAAGCTTCAGTTTTGTCAGAAAGTCCTCATCGCCCATATGGTCGATTTCTTCACTGATATGTTTGCGGTTATGCTTGTCCTTGTAATTCTCTCGCGCAATGCGGATAGCATCCTTATCTAAATAGCCGATGCTTGAACCATCAATTATTTGTGCAGACCAGTCATACTGCGCCTGTCCGCGCAGACGCTCAAGTTCTTCCTGCGACAATGCCACAAGCGACTCTCCATCACGCCCATACCAATGCCCTTTCCAAGCAGTCGGCATCGCAGTGACGGCAGCAGGAATTTTGAACATGACAACACGCTCGTTGCCATCGTAAACCTCAAAAATATCTATGAATGTTATTCCGCCGGTTGAGTTGTTGGCAATCTCATGTTTCAGCGTTTCCAACCCCTGTGTATCTCGGTAGTCCGTGCTTACGATTTCTCTCGTCTTATTATTAACGCCAAATATGAGCCAACCATACTGTATGCCTCTCAAGCTCGCCTCATTGCTGATAGCTGAGAAATACTTTCCAATATCGTGCTGGCTGTAACTGTTCGTCGCCTGCTTGAATTCAACGACTTCATGCTCCCAATCACGAATAAGGCCGTGTAGGAGTGGGAGCAATTCGTTATTCATATTTTGCTTATGGTCAACCAACTATAACTCACTCCCAGCCTTGCCGCTAATCGCCATTCATGCGCCCTAATTTCTAATGTCTAGGCCTTATCTCATCAACGTACAAACGCTCGATATGGTCTAATTCCTTTTTATATCTTTCACAATAGGGGGATTAACTCTGTGCTTATTGACAAAACATTCCCCCTCGAATCCGATAATTTGTTGACAATATGTTTCTACTCCAAGAATATTTTCATATTTTGCTTCTATTTCAAATGTAATACTATCTGTAATATCAGTTTGCCCTCAGGTCTAAAATGTCGTGCAATAAATGAGCCGTCACAGAAAAAGTATACTTACACACATCACTATCTCCGTCAGTATCTTGCGAAACCATAACATCTATTGGAACTCTAATATCTGCGGAAAAGCCGTATGGAGTACGCCCATTTTTCATCAAAGCAAATCCAAACTTAGTTAATTCCATTTTTCTTATATAAAACTCTTTTGACGGTGTCGCAAAAAATTTTATTTCCATTGGTGTGCAAAAAAGATATTTACCATCAAGAGCACCAACGGTCGGATACATGATTAAATTCCTGCCCGTGCTTCCTGCGCTCAAATCAATTATAACCTCTGTATTTCCCCAACCTTCTATGTATGTGAACCCATGTTTCATCTTTGCTAAATCGCATAGCACAATACCTTCCAAAAGGTCAAATGTCAATATTTTGTTTGGGGCATCTTCTGGTGTGCGAACATGATATGGAGTTTCCAAAATTTTAATTTCATCTACAACTAAAAAGGTGAACGTCGTATATGCAAAGCTGTCTGTGGCTATCTTTGTATCTATTGCATCAAGACGTTCAGCTTGCTTATAGACAATAAATCCTAAGATAATTGTGGCAACAATAGGTAGCACTGCTCCACCTATATATGAAAGCAATGCCTCTTTATCAAATGAAGTCAGAATTGCGAATGGCAAAGCATCGCCAAGCAAAAATAGTAAATCAATTATTGATGGAGTAAATAATAACAGCAATAGTAACAGAACCGCAATGGCAATGTATTTCATCTTGATATTTTTTCGCATCTTCTCTCATAGCACCTGTTGTGTTTTGGTCCCTCACAGCGAGGAGCATTAACGATACTGTGTTGTCGGTACATATTCTCCCTTAATCAAATTAGCCACCATCGCCAGTTTACCATAAACCCAATCGTAGTTCCACAACAAATTGAGAGGCACTGCTCTTGCAATGCCCCTCAGTCATTTCAATCTACAAACTCCAAAAATCTTGCGAATATCGCCGCTACTTCGGCTCTTGTTGCTAAGCCTTGCGGGTCAAATCGACCATCCGGTCGGCCTCGGATTATCCCTGCTGCTGACTTAGCATCAACAGCCTCTACTGCCCAGTAGGACTTGTACACATAATCCATAAACGGGTCTGCATCCTCTTGCGGCAATGCGATATCTCTCGCTCTTGCAAAGCGGTGCAGCATTACAGCCATCTGCTCCCTTGTGATGTAGCCAACGGGGGCGAAGTTGCCGCCGCCAATGCCTTGAACAAGACCGGCATTAGCCGCCCACTGAACAGCAGGGAAGTACCATCTGCCCTGCGCTACATCACCAAAACTTGCTGAGGATTCCGCGTATGCCGTTAAGTCGGCATTTTCGAGATTGGCGAGCACTTGCGCAAACATAGCGCGGGTCATATTTGCTTGTGGGTTAAATATACGATAGGCCGTGCCTTGGAAGAGGTTGAGGTTAAAGACCTTGGTTACATAGTCGTAAAACCATGCGCCCAAGGGCACATCATCGAACACTTCTGAAGCAGTGTGCCATGCAGACCCTGGCTCTGCCTCTGGCACTGGTGGAGGTGCTTGTGCTGTCGTCGCTGCCTCAACTCCACCGTCGGGTGGTGGCACGGGTTGTCCGGTTGGCGGTTGCTGCCCACTCGGAGGAACGTCATCTTCAGGTGGTGGGGCACCGTTTGGTGGTGCGCCATTGTCAGGCATAGGCGGTTGTTGGTTGCCCGGCAGAGTTTCTTCGTTTGGTGGGAAATCATCAGCGGTTTGACCAAACAGGAGCTCTGCAATTACACGCGTGCCCTCCCGTAAAAATGTGACATCTTGAGAAATGCTGCTTTCCCTCGTTATATCGCTGCCCATAGTCACAGTCCGCACCTCAATTGTATTGCCTTCACTGTCCAAAAGGCTGGCTCTAATAATGCCGGAGTCGGCATAGACCGTCTGCATCGAATTATTTTGTACTTGCAGAGTGGCATTGGTTCTCGCTCCGGTGTTTTGCGTGTCTGCCAAAACTACAACAGGGTCTTCTCCGAATCTCGTCAGGCTGAAAAACGCTATCGCCGCTGTGTTGGCTTGATAATGGCGTTCCGGTACAAAGTTTCCGCTATTCCATACCGAAGCCAATGCATATATACGATGCCCCATAAGAGGTATTTCGCCGTCGTGCAGAACATGTTGCGGTATTTCGTAGCGGAATTGCACGTTGAGACCATATTCGTCCAAGAGCGCTAAATCACCATTTAACCTTATTACCATCGGAGCGATAAGTTCGGGGATAGGTACTTCATACATGGGGTCTGCGAAGAATTCCAACCTAACTTCGTTCCCATTGCCAGCTAACGGCACGTCGCTGTCATTGTATAGCTGCAAAGCGAAAACCCTCACCCCGTCTTGCGCTACGAGTGTTGTTGCCTGCCCAATGGAAATATCGGGATTGGCAAACATCAGCATATCGCTAAATGTTCTGCTCTGCCCATTTGCAAACACAACAGTAATGCTGTACGGGATGTTGCGGAGTGTTTCGCCTGTGCGGATAACCGTATCAAACAGGTTGACTGCACCCGGCGCAACATTTGCGTTGCCTGTGTCGATGGCTACGCCATCCACGAGTATCTCAACAGAAGTTATATGGTCGATGCCTATGTTGGCAATGCCAAAGGATACTGCCACGTCTTCAAAGGCGCGGATGTCATATGCGCTGAAGATAGGCCCACCTATAAAATCATTTGCGAAAGTCTCGGTGTTTCTGAAGAAAAGAGGAATTACATCCTCAAGCGGGTCTTCCGGGGCGGCAATCTGCAAATATTCTACCGTCACATTGTTTCCCACCAATGTTCCTCCTGTAACCGTCAGCAGATAATTTTCCTCCGGTGCGACAAGCAGGATTGGTGCAGAGAGCGTTACGTTGCCGGCACCATTTTGTATCATAAAGCCATAGATGGCATCGCCATGCACATTGAAGTTGTGCGCTCGCATGAGTATTGCTGCTCTGCCATCGTTGCCGCCCACCAATTGATACGTCATAGTAGGTGTAATCGGATGCATGGCATTTGCTCCAAAGACGCTTGCGGCATTTAGCAATGTCCCATTGTTTTCTAGCTTTCTAACCATAATGTCGGTGCCAAATTCGTCAGAGGAAGTGGCCCATGCCAAGTAGAATCCACCGTTTACCGCGACTGCTTGCGGATTCATGTTCATCGTGCCTGTGGCGGTCAGGATATACTTGTCCACGTTTGCATCGCGCACAAAGTATACGATGGCGTTGTTGTCTCCAGTGGCAGAATACAGTCGCATCAGCTCTTGCCTGACTGCTCCTGTTGCATCGTAAACATCAACTGTGACTATTTCGTAATTATATTGATTGTCACTTGTGGTAATAATAACGGAAAAACCTGTGGCGGTTTTAGCAACGTCCATGCCAGTCAGGCTGTATGCGCCCAATATGTCCAAACGAGCATGCTCTGACCAAGGATTAGGCTGCCCACCTGTATATACCGCATACCAAATTTCGGTCATTGTCGTTACTTCGCCGCCTATGTTTTCAAGCTGTTGCCTTTGCCATACGACTACGGCATTGTTGTCAAAAACGGCTACATGCGGAGCTACATCGGGACGGAAGTTGTCTGTAAGAATATGGATGTTTTTCTCGTCCCAGTTTCCATCGCGGGCTATTACGACTGCGATTTCGGTCTGGTTCATAACATTGATGATGTCGTCCATATAAACATACTCGTTTTCGTTTACAAGTTCGTCTAGCCATTCCGTAGCGCGTTCGTTGATTGTTTCCAATGCTGCTATTGCGAAGGTTCCATCACCTGCAATCGCACCAACTTCCCACGGTATCTGCGGTAACGCACTCAGTGGAACACCTCGTGCTAAATATACGTTTGTTGGAATTAGGAAGTCATCGTTGAAATGCACCATATCTATGGTTTCCAGTTGGGCGATTGCTGCTGTGGCATCTCGGAATGCATATTGGTTCCCACTAATGGGCCTGGTGGAAATCGGCAATTTTATCGGAGTGCCTATTGATCCGCCGGCGTTTATGACAAACAACGCCTGCGCCCACCATTCGGCTCCAAAACTTACGGTACTGGTGCGTCTCCTACCCATTATGCTGCTTCTGGGGTAGTGCGTATAGTGTATGGTTGCTGATTCAAACCCAAAAGCATGTTTACCATATCCTTTTACCCCGGCGTTTGCAATAATGATACTTATCTCCAGACCAAGAGACACTTTATCGTATAGCCCTGTAAACTCTGTGATTTGGATGTAGTTATTATTATCGGAAATCCTCATGCTCACATAATTCGTAAAGCCTGACTCAAAGCCTAACTTGGTGGTTATCGTCGGAGGTGTCCATAGGCGAATCTTGACAGAAATTCCCAATGAAATCGACGAACCGCCCTGCATTCGCCCTTCTTCAATAATCAAGTCATACTGTTGCGTCGATGGATTCCAGCGCAACTTGCCATCGACAAACGCTAACAAAGCCATATGAGAAGCGTCAAAATTAACTGAGGGTTTAGGTTTTCCTAAATTTCGTTTCCGCGGTTGCTTGCGTTCGCTTTCCGACAATAATTGTGCAAAGTCTCGAATGCCGGAGCCCGTGAGGTCTGCCCCAATATGTAATCCAATAGCAAGTTGGTTTCTTATGCTGTTGAACCTTCTATCAAACGAAGTAATTTGCGGCTCCCCAATAACAGCACGGAATCTATACTCAGCAGGGTTGTCCGTTGGTGTGACTTGTACGTAAAACTCCAGTTCCGAAGCATCCACCCTAACGGATGGGCCACTTCTGCCATCAACGTTTCTGTAAGGTGCCAAACTGGCTGTGTTTAAGCGCCAGTCTACAGGAATTACCAATTCTCTGGCAGCAGCTCCGGCCAAGTCCGCGACATTAAATGGCATCCGAATGGTTGACGAGCCATCGGCATAGCTTATTTCTATGTTAAACTGGCGGCTTTCCCCCATAGGTATAAAATTACCCAAGGTATCTCTGCTAACTATCCAAGTCAGCTCCACATACTGAAAATAACTTGCTCCCAAAAACGGAGGATTAAACAACCTTGCATCCTGCACCCCGACCGGGCGTTGTCTGCCTCCGCCATATTCACGGATTTCGGCGGATTCAAATAGCCTTCCGGTAGGCAGAATAATGCGCATAGTCAAATTGTTGACACGATCACCCCCCGGAATGCCTATACTACCGTTCATATTCGTTACATCTCGCCCGTTTAACATATATACAACCAGAGGCTCTTGCCTATTGTCCCAAGGGCGGAGAAACATATGTAGTATGCCGGAACTTAGTGCCTGCCTGGCATCGTAGAAAGCGTCTATTTCAATAAGCATCGGAGCAAAATTGCTATTAGGAAATTGTACCTCAAATATATAGTGGAAATCATCTTGAATCGAGATTTCCCCGAATGTAGCCGTATCCAATTGGATAGACACGCGCCCTCTGTCTTGCGCAGTAACGTTTAGTTGCTTGTTTATCTCAGAAGCCGGTACGTACACACCGTTGCGAAATAGCCCACCGCGCACTTGCACTTCGCCTACATAATGACCTCCACCGACTCTGTTGGCAATAAGTGTAATGTTGGATAGTAGCGTTAGCTCAATAACATTGACAGGGTATGTGCTCATCGGAGCTTCGCCGCTAATTAGCTCATCACGGGGAATAGTCCCAACCCATCGGTCCAAACCGTGCTCAGATTCAAGAAACACATCACTTGCTATGCCGGATTCTTCCCAAATTGCGATTTCATCGATTAAACCGCGGAAGCCATGCTCCGCTGTGCTGATTTGCCTTGTTTGTCCTGCTCCGTTGGTGAAGCTAAGGGTCACAGGTTGCCCAGGCAGTACTCTAAACATATAGAGCTGATTTTGAAGAGAGTAGACTATGACTGGAACATTGACGACTTGCCCGGTACGTGCGTGGATTATTGACAACATGGTTTGCCCCGCTCTTAGGCCGAAAATATGAATTGAATGTGCAGACGATATGGCTTCACCCTCCATGACCCTGCGCCAGTCGCCTTGCATTATCCACACTTCCGCGATGCCCTCATCTGTTATTTGAAAAGTAAATAAATCTTCGACAGGCGACCAATCAAACTTGCTGTTGTAGAGGTCTATTTCATACATCCAGTTAAGCGCAGGGCGCAAAGCCATCAGCACATCATTGTCGTCCGCCGCCTGAGCCCTCGGGGCATTGTTCATGATGATTGGCGATGCAAATTCCGTGGCTAATGCGGCGTGGTTTATAACCTCCAACCTAAACGGAACCGCAAGATTTTGACCGTGATTGTCACTAACGGCGACCACTATCACATATTCATCCCTTAGCCGTCCCGTTGGTGTAGGGATTTGCAGAATAATGCTATTTCCATCGACGGTATATTGACTGCTCGAACAGTCTGCCCATTTTGTATAACACTCACTCCGACCGTTGGCGGTTCGGAGCTTGCTATCTGCCAAGACAGGCTGAAACTGCCAGATTCACTGGTAATTCCCATTCCGTGCGGTTGGTTAAACTGTATGGCAAGTGGTATTGGTGTGACTTCGACGGCATGTTCTATAGAGCGGTAAATGTCGCCTGTTTCATACCATATGTATACCGTATACCATCCCGGACCGCCCAAGTTTGCTGTATCAATATAAAAAGCGCGCTCTGTTCCTGTTACCGTAAGGGTTCGCAAAACATCTGGGTAGCCCTCTCTGCGGATATATGCCGTATGCATCCCTAAATAACGGTGACTGTGGAAGTAAACGCCTATACTGTCTCCATCCGATTATTCATACTTACAAATAATCAGGCACCTGCTACGCTAATTATGACAACTGAATACCGCAGCCGACAGCATCCCAGTCACAACAACCTTGCATTATGCAGCCTCTAACAGAAGCGGCACGAGAGTTAAGGTTGAGACAACACACCTCAGGTCGAGCAAGGTACAAGCGTGGACGATGTTGGGATGAACGCGGAGCCCCAAATCTGGAAGAGGAGTGATTACCGTAAATTCGTCATCAGCACGGCTGTCATCTCTATCCGTCATCGCTGAAAGTATTGGTATTGCAAAGATTTTTCGCACTGGTGACAGATGACAGATAGAAATTCGGAAGGGAGCGTGATAATTGTCGCCACAAGCGAACATTGCAGCCCACATAAAACTGAATATAATCAAAAATTTTAGGAGGCCATCATGCAAAACATCATACAACCGCTTGTTTTCGCCAGCGCAAAAGACCTTCTCACGCAGTCGATCGAACCTTTCGGCTTTACAGTTGATGCCATATTGCCACACAGCTTGTTTATACTCGCCGGGAGTTCAAAAAGCGGCAAGTCATTGAGTGTCAATTCACACGCAATAAAACTACACGCATTATCGAATTATCACGCGATGTTATAACCGTGGATTGCGAAAATGTGAAGCGCGAATTACTAGAGTTGACATGTTAAAGGAGGAGCTTATGCAAAACTTACAACGAAGTATCGCAATGACCTTTCGTGTTACGGAAAAAGAGCGGGATTTTATACGCTACAGGCAGAAGCAATCAGGCATAAGAAATATGCGAGCGTATCTGCTAAAAATGGCCGTAGACGGACGTGTTATTTATGTCGAGTTGGATAATGTGCGAGAGATGAACCGCTTGCTTTCCAATGCTACAAATAACATAAACCAGATAAGCAAGCGGGTCAACGAAACTGGAAACATTTACGCCGCTGACATCGACGAGATAGTGGCACGGCTAGACGATATTTGGAGTCAGCAAAAAGAGATACTCCGCCGATTAAACGCCATATTGGAGATTGCAAAATGACGGAAATACTACAAAATGTAGACCACCGAAAGGTGGGTGCAGCAGACGTCGAAGCCGGCTTAACGGAAAGGGAGCGGCAGCGAATTTTCCGACTGGGGGTTTGGGGGCAACTTGGTCACCAACAGACGGCTAAAAAATGCAATAATCTTTGATTATGCAGTCTTTAGCCATTGCTTGCCCAAACGGTAATCGGCTTACGCGCAAATTACAGCGTTATGCAAAAAAATCTAAAAACCGAAAGGATGTCAGCTTATAAGAAAAAATTAAACAGCCACAACATTTCGCACCTTGAAAACTGAATATAACAAGCGCAGTTGGAGGAAACCTAACCCATGAAGAAAGCCAATACAACAGGCACGGCACAGCTCAAATCAGTTCCCACCGATTTTGCTCCGACCCAAGAGCAAATTGACGCACTGGCACGGCGGTTGATGCCGGAGATAAAGAAGTTTTTTGCCGATACGCAAGTACAACAAGAATTTGCAAGCTGGCAAAAAAAGCAGGCCGCGGCTGATTAGCCGCACATATGGAATAAGCGTAGCATTAACCACGCCGCTGTGCTTATTCCGCACAAAGTAAGGCATGAGCCATTTATGTTGTGGTATAATTATTATGTAAATATAGTCTTGACGATTATGCGATTGCAAATTATAATAAAGCTATCATCTCTAGGAGGTCACGCAATGGAAATTGTAGGAGAAAGATTAAAGCAGTTACGAGAGGGCGCTACGCTATCTCAAATGAAACTCGGTGGCTTGAATGGGGTCAATCAATCCAATCTCGCCCGATATGAAAATGGTAAGGCAGTACCACCATTAAAGTTGTTGTTATGGTACGCCGATTATTTTGATGTGTCGATGGATTATATCTTTGGCCGCACGGACAAACCGCAGGGCCGATTATATGACTTCAATCCCAAGATTACCGCCGATAGCGAACAGCTTAGGCAGTTTATTGAAATGTGCTTTGACCCCGATTCAATTGTGAGCGAAAAGATGAAAAGCACGTTAATGGAAATGTTTTTGAAAGAAGGTGCCGGAGAGTGAACATAATAATTTACGCACGATTCTCAAGCCATTCTCAAAATGAACAAAGCATCGAGGGGCAGTTGAAGGTCTGCTATGAATATGCAGAGCGCAATGGTTATCATGTTGTTGGCGAATATATAGACAGAGCCATCTCCGGTACCGTTGCCGATAATCGACCAGAATTTCAGCGCATGATTGCAGACAGCGCAAAGCGTCAGTTCCAAGCTGTGCTGGTTTATCAGTTGGATCGTTTCGCACGTAACAGATATGATTCTGCGACTTACAAAGCCAAATTGAAGAAGCATGGAGTTCGCGTTATATCAGCGCGTGAGAACATTTCTGACGATGCTTCTGGCATCTTGATTGAGGGTGTACTAGAGTCAATGGCAGAGTATTATTCGGTAGAATTGGGACAGAAAATAATTCGCGGAATGGCACTCAACGCTGAGAAATGTTTGAGCACCGGACCACTTCCGCTGGGCTTCTCCGCTGATGAGAACAAACGCTTCATCATTAACGAAAGCGACGCTGTTGTTGTTAAACGGATATTTGAAATGTATATTGGCGGTTCCACTATGGCAGATATCATCCGCTATCTCAACGAGAACCAAGTTAAAACGAACAAAGGCAATGCTTATGATAAAAACTCAATCCGCAGGATTTTGACTAACAAGCGGTATTGTGGCATTTACACATACAAAGGAACAGAAATACCTGACGGCATTCCACGCATTATCGACGATACCACATTTGCCGATGTGCAGATTTTAATGGAGAAAAACAAAAAGGCTCCCGCAAGAGCGAAGGCCGTTGATGAAAACTACATCCTCACGACAAGGCTTTTCTGCGGTCACTGCGAAGCTGCCATGACCGGCGTGAGTGGCACATCGCACACTGGCGCGATTTACCAATATTATCAATGCGTCACTAATCGCCGCAGGGGGAATTGCAAGAAAAAAACAGTCAAAAAGGCATACATTGAGGATTTAGTAATTACCGAGACGAAGAAACTCTTAACGCCTGAGAATATTGATAAACTTGCCAGCGCAATTGAAAAACTGTGCGAGAAGGAGCGCAACACCGATAATCTCAAGCGTATAAGCAAGCTCATCCGCGAGAATGAAGCGGCGACAAACAATTTGGTCAAGTCACTCGAAGCCGGTAGGGTTATGGATGTAATTTACGACCAAATCGAAAAGCGTCAGTCCGAAAAGGCTAATTTGGAAGCTCAGCTCGCTAAGGAAAAGATACAAGCGCCACTGCTGAAATATGGGCAGATAAAGTATTTCTTTGAGCAATTTGCCAAAGGCGACATCAGCGATTTAGAGCATCGTCAGGCGTTTGTGGATACATTTGTAAACAAGATATTTCTGTTTGACGACCACATGACCATCTACTACAACGCGCACAACAGCCAGAAAATAAATATCCCCACGGGCGAACTTAGGAGTTCGCCTATGGGGATATTGGTGGAGCTGAGGAGAATTGAACTCCTGTCCGAAAGCACTTTAACTTAAACTTCTCCGGGCGCAGACGGTTATTTTGGAATCGCTTCCTTTTCCCTCGCCATAGCGCAAGCCGTCACGCGGTTATGGTTTGGTAGCTTCATTGTTCATGGTGCGGGCAAAGCTTACCGCACGCACGTTCTCCACTAATCGACGCCCTATCCCGGACCGTGGAACTTCCGGGGAGGACGGGCTGCCTTAAGCGGCTGCCAGAACTACGTTATCGTTGTTCTTTAATTTATAAAGTTTGCCGTTTATAGGAGTCGGCGCCTCCGCCCGCTATTTAAGCCTCCACACCCCCGTCGAAACCAGTACAGCCCCTTATACCTTCTCCGGCTCGGGGTACTCTATGCCGAAGGTCTCCACTGTCACCTTTTTCATGCGCTGGTCTTTTTTTGGCTTATCAGCCTTGTTCGTCTTCACCTTTGCAATGGCATCGATGACATCGTCCCCTTCTATCACGCAGCCGAACGCAGCATATGAACCGTCCAGATGCGGCGTATCCTCGTGCATGATGAAAAACTGACTGCCTGCCGAATCCGGAGACTGCGAGCGCGCCATCGATAAAACCCCGCGCGCATGCTTCAAATCATTCTGAAATCCGTTCCTCTCAAACTCGCCGCGAATGCCATATCCGGGGTCGCCATAGCCCTCCCCTAGCGGGCACCCGCCCTGAAGCATGAATCCGGGTATCACGCGGTGAAAAATGAGACCATCGTAAAAACCGCTGCCAACCAAGGTTACGAAATTATTGACCGTGTTCGGCGCAACCCCGGGATAAAGCTCAGCCTTCATCACGCTGCCATCTTCCATTTCTATCGTAACTATAGGGTTATTCTTATTTTCTTCTGACATTGTTAGAGCATCCTTCCTCTTTAAAATCTACATGCGTTCCTTCAAGTGCCTCTCCATCTCTCGCACTGACGACTTTTCTGCCGCTGCGTCTCGTTTGTCGTGCAGCTTTTTGCCCCTGGCAAGGCCCAGCTCGAGCTTTACGCGCGAATTCTTAAAATACACCGAAATGGGAACCAGCGCCAGCCCATCTTGCTTTATCTTGCCGTAAAGCCGCACAATTTCGCGCTTGTGCATAAGCAATCTTTTGTGGCGCATTGGGTCGCGGTTGAAAATATTGCCCTTCTCATAAGGGCTTATGTGCATCCCCCTCACAAACAGCTCGCCGTCCTTGATTGTACAGAAAGCATCTTTCAGGTTGATGTTCCCCTGTCTTATGGACTTGACTTCGGTACCAAACAGCTCGACGCCGGCTTCAAATTTTTCTAGGATATAGTATTCGTGGAATGCCTTTTTGTTATTGGCGACCACTTTAACTCCCGATGCCTTAGGCACTGGCAGACACCACCTTTGGGAATTTGGAATTGGAAACGCTTATTTTAGCCACAACTCTTCTTGTATTTTAGAAATTGTATAGCCCGCTGCCCGGTTTGTCAAGCGCCCCGCGCAAATCGTAATGAACGTGTAACGCTGCTGCGTAACAATTCAGTGCCAGCCAAGAAAACCTAGTAGCAGGCACTGAATAGCAACGCTGCTGCTGCAGTATAGGGTGCAGCTATGGCAAAACATGCTGTTTGATGCGCTTTCAAAATCAAACCCTCGAAGCCTTTATCGCAACCACTTCCATAGACCCATTGTAGTGCCCGGAAATGCTATAATCCACCGGGATTAGGCCATTGCGCCCCAGAAGCATGTACAAAGACTCTCTCGAAAAATAGTTTATATGATATTGCTGCCGCCTCATAGCGTCGTCATGTCCTACTACCAAGGAAAATGCGCTCTCAAAAGACGGTGTCGAAATCCAAAGTGCGCCATCGTCATCGAGCATGGCTTCGGCTTTCGCCAAAGCTTTGTCCGGGTCGCTGACATGCTCCAAAACGTCGCCCATGATAATAACATCCCACAAGCGGCTTGACTCGAACTCATTGAAATCCGCAGCTTCCGCATTGAGCCCGTACTTGCTCTTCGCATCCTCGACATGACGCTCGATGACATCGATTCCAAAAGTCTCATACCCGATTTCCCGAGCTGCAAGCAGGCATTCGCACGCACCCACGCCGACCTCAAACAGCGTCATGCCTGTGGCGTACCCCTTGCTGCGGATTCCAGACAGGATATTCGAGTAGTATGGGAAAAAGGCCGGATTTGCTTTTCTTGCGCCTGCATTGTGCAAAAACAGCTTCTCGGGGAAATCGCGCGCAAACATATGGTGGCACGGCTCGCAATACATCCACATGCGGATGGGATTAAAAAATTCATTGTACCCACTGGTTTCCAAGAGGGGGTAACACCATCGCGGCACAGCCTCGACGCCGCAGAGTGGGCATTTTGTGTTTTCCACCTCGGGCTTTTTACCCCTGAAAATATAATTGAAGCCAGGGTGTTCCTTGGGGAACAGCATTGACGTGAGATTCGGTTTTTCGGCAAATGCTTTATAAAATAAATCGTATGCAGCCTCGGGGTCTCCAACCATGTTGGATATCTGCGCAATTCGGTAATTGCAAAACGGCGCAAAATCTTTGTTTTCTCCCACTTTTACGTATAATTCCAAGGCATCGTCCAGCTTGCCGGATGCCATCAAATTCGATGCGGCATTAAATTGATCAGTTGGGTTTTGCAAAACCTCACACTCCTTACAAATAAATTATGAATCAGGAATCCGGAATTACTCCACATCATCATCCTGAGTTCCCGAGCGCCGCTCCAGTCTCTGCCAGTATCTTTCGAGCGAAGTCAAAGGCTCCGCACTCTTTCGCCGCCCGGGCTATTATTAGAAGGTCCTGTGGGTTTTCCATGTCATACATTTTAGACAGCAAGGCCCTGACCTCTTCCTCAGGCGTATTGCGCTTGAGTAGCTCCCCTAGGTACGGCCCCAGCACCCCCAGCTGCTTATTGTCCGCCTTTAGGACTATCGTGGAGTATCGCACAAGCCCCTGCAGATCTCCCAGCCCCTGCGCTGCCACTGCCAGTTGGAAGAACAGCGCTGACGGTTTTGCCAAGAGAAATGACGATTCATCAATCGAAGTGGCGTTCACCAGCCTCCCCTCGCAGGCTGTGAGCCGCTGCCATGCCGACTGGAAGTCCCCTTTCATGTTCAAAAGCGAACCGTGGTAGTACCACATGTCGATTTCATCTGGGAACTCGGACATAGCCTTTAGCGTGAGGGCCTCGCCTTCGGAGAATTTCCCGGGATCGTTTAGATAATTTGCTATGAGGTGCCTATACGCCTTCTTCTTGAGCATTTCGTGAACTCCGACCCCATGTACGACTTCTAAATAAAGCCTTTCGCCTTCATCAAGGCATTCCTGCGCTTGCTCTACGACGAGCGCGTCAGCGAGAAACGCTTTGAGGTTGATGTCATCCGGCCTCTCAAGCAGCTCTTTGCGCAGCATGTCTATGTTGCGCCCCGCCTTGCCCGTTTCCTCATAGACGGACTCCGAGTACCCCGTATGTATCACAGTTATCTCATCTACCCGATAGACATCCTCCGGGTTCATATCGAGCAGCTCATGGATTTTGCCCTTAAAGCGCGCCCGCGGTATGTTTCGGAACACGCGCTCCTGATCGTAAATCGACCCAATCTGCCCTTGGTCATTGAGGTTGACCAGGGGGACGTTTAGCACAAGGCACTTTTCGTGCATCTCCGGGTACGACCGCATCTTTTTAAGGAGGAGCATCAACTTTTTTGCATCTTCGTCAGAGAAGTATTCGTCCGCATCGAGAAATGCAATCCAGTTGCCGGTCGCCTGCTCTATGGCAAAGTTCTTTGCTGCGGAAAAGTCGTTTATCCATTCAAAATGAAAGACCTTCGCACCCATCTTCTTCGCAATTTCGACCGTGCGGTCAGTAGAACCGGTGTCAACCACTATCTGCTCAAACGCTATGTTCTTGGCCCAGCTCAGCGCCTTTTCGATGTTCTTTTCCTCGTCTTTGACAATCATGCACTGCGAAAGCCGCACCAACGCCTGGGTCGGCTGTGGGTTCTTTTTTTTATTTTTCTTTTTACTCATCGCTTTTTCCTCGATTTCGAAACTTTTTGCATAAGAGCCTGTTTAGAATCTATTCGCACCCATCGTCTTGGCGGATTTTCCGCTATACTTCGTTAAATTTCCTTGAAATAAAGCAATTATTACTGCGAAAATTTGCCTCGTCTAGCGAAAAATCCGCTCAAAACCATGGTCACAAATAGATTCTAAACAGGCCCTTAACATAATACCACAACTTCACGATTATGACAACACTGCCCAGGCCTTGCGGGCCGGGCAGTGCAATAAAGGGGCTTCCCCTAAAATTATCCTAGGAGCTGCAAGACACCCTGCGGTAACGCATTTGCCTGCGCCAGCATAGCCGTTGATGCTTGGAATAGGATGTTGTTCCTCGTAAAGTCGGTCATCATCAGCGCCATGTCTGCATCCCGGATTCGGCTCTCTGCAGCGGCCACGTTCTCTGCTTGGTTGTTCAGGTTCTGCACTTTAAACTCGAGTCGGTTCTGGAACGCACCAAGCTCGGCGCGCATCATCGAGACGCAGTTTATTGCGGTGTTAATCCTTCCAAGCGCATCATGCGCCAGCCCGCGCGTGAGGACAGAAACCCTGCTGGGCACTGATGCCAAAGAGCCCCAGTCGTTTATAAGTGGTTCAGTTGTATGTCCGGCGGCCAAATACTGTTCTGCAGTTAAATTGAGCCTCAGCCCAAACTTGCTCATTGCCCTTATGTTTATTGTCATTGTCTGACCTTGGTTTGCACCCGCCTGTATGAATAGAGACCGCGCCGCCGTTATGGTGTCGGGCAGCTGTGCCGCATCGAAACCCATCTCAAACCTACCGTCAAGAAGCGGCATTCCGTTAAACTCCGTTGTGCTGGCTATATCGTCAATCTCCCGAAGAAGCTGATTAACCTCGAGGTCAAGGGCTTCCCTGTCGATTTCGTCTTGGTTTGTGTCATTTGCCGCCTGCACCGAGAGCTCGCGTACGCGCTGGAGAATGTCTTGGATAGTCTGCAATCCGCCTTCGGCTGTTTGTACGAGGGAGATGGCGTCCTGGCTGTTTCTCGAAGCCATGTTCAGGCCGCGAATTTGGGCACGCATCTTCTCTGAGATCGCAAGGCCTGCTGCGTCGTCGGCTGCGCGGTTGACACGGAAACCTGAGCTGAGCTGCTCCATGTTTCTGGCAATCCTGCCATTGTTGATGTTGTACTGCCTGTGGCTGTTTACGGCTGTGATGTTGTTCTGAATACGCATAATAAATGCACGCTTCCTTTCATTTTGACCTGCGCAAGAAAGTCCGTTTCCTCCGCAAATCTCCTCAAAATTAGTTGTGTCGTGCATCCATGCATATTTTGTTTTTTTGATTCCAATAAGCATTATCGGGACTTATTTTTGAAACTTTATAGTTTTTATTATTTTTTTAAAAGGCCGCCCCGCAACCGAACCTGACGGTTCGTTTGCGGGGCGGCGATTTTGCTTTGGGAACTGTGGGTTTTTCGGCTATCCAAGGAGCTGCAGCACGCTTTGCGGCATTGAGTTCGCCTGTGCCAGCATTGCTGTTGAAGCTTGGAAGAGGATGTTGTTTTTTGTGAAATCGGTCATCATTTTTGCCATGTCCGCATCGCGTATGCGGCTTTCGGCTGCCGCGACGTTTTCTGCCTGGTTGTTCAAGTTCTGGATTTTAAACTCAAGGCGGTTCTGGAACGCTCCGAGCTGTGCCCTTTGCATCGATATGCAGTTTAGCGCCCTGTCAATTATGGCTATGGAAGCTTCCGAAGCGTTCCTTGCCTGTATGTTGATTTTCCCTTCGTCGACAGCGCCTGTGATATTTCCATCTGCGTCAACCATGTCGGCGACTTCGTCAGGTGTGCCTAGCGCCAACCCCAGTCCTTGCGAACTCACAGAGCTAATTGAGATGCTCATGGTCTGGCCATGGTTTGCGCCTGCTTGAACCACTATTGACTCCCCGCCTGAGCGCGTGCCGTCAAGGAGCTGCATTTTGTTAAACTCGGTCGTAGCTGAAATATCGTCGATTTCTTTTATCAGCTGCTCCAATTCCAAATGGAGTGCTTCGCGATCTACTTCGTTTTGGTTTGTGTCGTTTGCCGACTGAACGGAGAGTTCTCGCATGCGCTGCAGTATATCTTGCACTGCCTGCATGCCGCCTTCGGCCGTCTGCACCAGGGATACTGCGTCTTGGCTGTTTCTCGAAGCTTGGTTGAGGCCGCGGATTTGGGCGCGCATCTTCTCGGATATTGCGAGGCCTGCTGCGTCGTCGGCTGCGCGGTTTATGCGAAAGCCTGAGCTGAGTTTTTCCATGTTCTTGGAAATGTTGTTGTTGTTGATTCCGTACTGCCTGTGGCTATTTATTGCCGTTACGTTGTTGTTGATGCGCATGATAATCCGCTTCCTTTCATTTGCATCGGGAGTTTCCATACTCCTTTAGTTGGTTTTGCCGTTTTTATTCTCATAAACCCTTTCCGGTGTGCGCACGCCTTCCGGGGTGAATGATAAATTTTGCGCTTACAGCTTTTAAATATTTTAGACTTTTTTAGTCCGTTATTAGCTTTTAAAAAAAGCCCTTTTTAGCTGCCGCCTTGTTTCCTCGTTTTTCCCTTCTATTAGATATTATCGTTTGATTTTACCAATATATTAGCATTTTCCAATAGATTTTTATAAATAAGCTATGAATAAAAGCATAATAAAGTATGAACGAAAGTCACTTGCAAGAACTTGAAAACTCCACTTGGAACAAAGTGGATCAGGCTGCTATTTTTCCCTTGCCAGGCCGAGTGGTTAATTACTGTGTTTCGCCAAAAACATTCGTGCTGTTTATATGCAACATCACATTATTATTCACGGGGTATATCTGCATTTCGTCTTGGCAGGTTGATGCTTATGTCGTGCATTTTCTTTCTTGTTTGCCCTGCATTATCAAGGATAGGCTGCCAAGGGTTACACTTCTTCACAGGGTAGCCCGGAATGGGCTGTTTGCTACGCTTTTTTCGCGTATGTAGGGCGACAAGACCCGTTCTAGCGGAAAAAGCGTAGTAAATTGACCA